>Ga0209488_10000442_pt1 | contig 34642 bp, 23 predicted proteins | sample Rivendell_Oct201_8_FD_188349 | JGI IMG/M metagenome (GOLD analysis project Ga0209488, IMG submission 188349) | Vadose zone soil microbial communities from the Eel River Critical Zone Observatory, Northern California, USA -... | ecosystem: Environmental > Terrestrial > Soil > Vadose zone >...
CCACGCTCGATGGCGGCTTCACCGTGTTGGAACTGCCTTCGCGCGACGAGGCCATCGCGTGGGCGGCGCGTATCGCCAGGGCCTGTCGGTGCGACCAAGAACTGCGCGTCTTCGGGTTCGACCCACAGTCCTAAGGGCGACACTGAAATGGCCCGGCAAGTGCGGCCTACCAATTCATTCAAGCCGAAGCCGCTTCGCGGCTCGGCTTAATTCAGGCGTTAGGCCCATTGAAATGCTTCCGATGAAAAGCTATGAAGAAACAGACTAAACGGAAGCCACCTGCGGACAAGCACACCATGAGAGCGGAATATGATTTCAGCAAGGGTGTGCGTGGAAAGCATGCGGCCCAATACGCCGAAGGGACCAATGTCATTGTTCTAGAGCCAGATGTGGCGCAGGAGTTTAGAACCGCGGAACAAGTCAACGAAACCCTGCGAGCAGTTTCCAAGATGCTTCAACAGCAGCGAAAGCGTGCGGGTCGTAGGACGGCATAACGGTTGCAGAACTCCCAATCTAGAATGTCGGAAAGGATTTCGTTATGACAGTGAAACTGACGGCAGTGTTTGAGGAGGTACCTGTCCTCGACCATCGTTCTTGACCCGGTATTAAGAGCGCCGGTTCTTTCTCAGCGTAGGTCTTCTACCGACGGAGCGTTAGCTCTGGCCAGGAACGCGTCGAAAGAGCCTCGCGATACTGATTCCTCTGCTCTAAAACTTCCTATCCGTATGTGCATTCCTGATGCACCTGCCTTTGCATCAGGACATGAGGAATACCGACTTCTGTAAATGGATCGCCCTGGCAGACGTATCCCATTTTTTCATAGAAGCCCACAGCCACAATCCGGGCATGCAGAATGATTCTTGTATAACCCTGCTCGCAAGCAACCCTTTCCGCTTCTTCCACCAACATCCGCCCTATTCCCTTCCGTTGAACCACCGGAGTTACGGCCATGGCACGAAGACGCACGACCTCTTTGTCCATAGGGTGCAGGATTGCACAACCGATAACTTCAGAACCATGGGAGGCAACCAGCAAAACATCCTGCAGGTCCTTACTCAGATCATCGTTTTTTACTGAGAGACCCAATGGGATGCGCAGCACCTGATCCCGCAGGTCCAGCATCTGCGCATACTCCGCGGTCCCTGATTTGATGCGTTTGATGGTGACAGGAATCGTCATATCCGATCGCGAGGGCTGCAAATCGCGTGGCGATTCGCGATGAGCCAAACTATCTGTGTGTGACGCCGCATTTCTCCTTTTCAGACCGAAGCTCAGATCAGTGTAGCCGCATCTTTTGGGGAGAGCGTCATTTCAACGCAGAACCTCGATTGGATTCCCCCGTGAAGACCCGCGATTCAAAAATCTTGTCCGGCAGGTCCAACTGAGCACGCCATAGACGCCGATTCCTCAAAACTGATTGACACAGGGCCTGCAATTTGAATATATCCACACCACTAGCAGTTCTACAAACCGCGACGTGTTCATTTTTGGATCTTCCAGTCCGACTGTACAAGGGGGGTGTGCAGTAAAGGCCTTCTTGCATTCATCATCAGGAAAAAGGGTCATAGGGAGGGACAAGTATGCGATTTCGATCATTGTTGTTGCTTCTGCTGTTGGGGTTCGTGGTTTTTTCCGGGAGTGCGTTCGGCCAGGCGATCGCGTCGATTACCGGAGTGGCTTCGGATGTCAGCCAGGCGAGAGTGCCCGGCGTGAGTGTCACGGCTATCAATACGGCCACGGGGGTGAGGACGTCGACCATCACTAATGATACCGGCGCTTATAACTTCCCGAATCTTGCCGTCGGCCCTTACCAGCTGGAGGCAACGCTGGCAGGCTTTCGAAGCGCGCGTGTCTCCAACATCGATCTGCGAAGCAACGAAACGTTGCGCTACAACCTGACGATGGAGATCGCGAATGTCGGCACGGCAGTCGCGGTCACGATCGACGCGGCGGAGCTCCTGGCTGTCTCGTCGTCGAGTGTCGGCGAGTCTCTGTCGCAGACCCAGGTGTCCGCGTTGCCCTTGATCGGCGGAGACGTGCTCGACCTGATCAACACTCTTCCCGGCTTCCGTCTCGGCGCCGGAATTCCCGGAGCCAATAATGACACCATGGCCGGCGCCTCCTCCAGTACGATCAACACGGTGCGCGACGGTTTGAGCGTTACGGACGGTCGTTTCCCGAACGGCGCCTTCGCCACCACGGTGCTCAACCCGGATATGGTCGGGGAGATAAAAATGATCCTGACGCCGGTGGATGCCGAGATGGGCAGGGGCAACGGGCAGGTGCAGATTACCACCCGCTCGGGAACCAACCTCTTCACCGGTGCTGCGGTCTGGAACATTCGTAACAGCGCCTTGAACGCCAATACCTGGGACAAAAATAATGATATCGACCCGAAGACCGGACTCTGGAAACCCACGGTTCCGGACTGGCAAAACCAGAATCAGCTGACGTTCAGTTATGGCGGACCCATTTTGAAGAACAAAACATTCTTCTTCGCTCTTTTCGACCGCAACTTTGTCCGGACTCGGTCGCTTGTCAATGGTTTGGTTCTGACGGATACGGCGCGCCAGGGCATCTTCCGTTACTTCGAGGGATGGACGCCAACCAACGCAGAGGCCACCCCTGGTACTTCTTCTCGCCCCGCAGTAGATTTTACGGGGAGTCCTCTATTCTCGGGGAATCCTGGGAGCAGGCTGATTTGTTTCAGCGTCTTCGGTACGCAGAAGGTCAATCCCGACACCTTCCAGATGAGTTCCTTTAGTCAGGCCGACTGCCCCGATGGGACAGCCTATTTCCCGAACGGCAGCCTACCATACTGGGACGTCGGTCGGCAGGCGGCGGACACCACTGGTTTCATGAAGAACTTCCTGGCTCTCATGCCGCATGCCAACCGCTTTGGGGGAGGCGACCCCCCTCCCGGTGGCGTGAGAGCCGATGGGCTCAATACGGCACAAATCAGCTGGACGCGCAACCAACTGAACCAGGGAATCAATTCAGCCTCGGCTTATGGTGGGGATGCGAATATCGAACGGAAGCAGTTCAACATCAAAGTCGACCATAACTTCAATCAGAGGCATAAGGCGAATATCGGCTATTCCGTCGAACGCGATAATGAAGGGACCAACTTTTCCGACTGGCCCGATAACCCTCACGGGCTGACGCGTCGCGCGCCGTGGGTCCTCACGTCGAGCTTCACGTCCAGTTTGTCCTCGACGATGGTCAATGAAGCCCGCTTTGGCATCCGCTATAACGTTCTGAACGAGTACAACCCCTGGGAGAATCCGGACAAGGCGATAGCCGACACGGCCAGGAAATTCTTCCTCCAGGGAGGCGAGGGTTATCCGGCAGTTTTCAACCCCGCGCTGCTGAGCGGAGCCAACTCGCCTTATAACAACGGCGACTACAATGGCAATCGCACGCCGCTCTACAGTTATGGAGACACGTTGAGCTGGACCCGAGGAACGCATGCGTTCAAATTCGGCGGTGAGGTCCGCCTGACAAAATCGGTGGCCTACAACGCGGTTGGAGGAACGCCACTGCCGACGCTCACGGGAGGCTTCGGGGCGAATACCGCGAGCAACATTTCGACCACCAGCGGCCTCCTGCCGGGGCTGATCACCACTACCGGCACCGGCGCCCAGGACCAGGCGAGAAGTCTTTTGTACTTCTTCAGCGGATCGATCGGTCAGGGTTCTCAACTCTACTGGATCAATGACGCCGGCGACGTCCAGAACGGGAAATGGGAGACCTATACGACGCTGGAGAAGAAGTACCGGGATCAGGTGACCAACGAGGCTGCCTTCTTCGTCAAGGATGACTGGAAGTTCAGCAAATCGCTCACCCTCAATCTGGGCCTGCGCTGGGAATACTACGGCGTGCCCTTCATCGCCTCGGGCTTTACAACTGCGGCTCCCGGACTAGGGCTCGGACTTTTTGGCGCGGGACGGACTGTGCTCGGGACCACCAACCCCCTCGACAAGTGGCTAACGACTCCGGGCAATATCTATCTCAGCGGTTATGGGCCCAGCGGTTTGTTGCAATGCAGTATGGGCCAGGCCAGCGGAGTGGCCGGAATTCCCGCGTCGAACTGCGATCCCAACTTGATTACCACGGTTGAGTTTGTAGGTCCGAACAGCCCGAATCCGAAGAAGACCGTGTATCGCAACGACTTCAATAATTTCGGACCGGCGATTGGCTTCGCCTGGCAGCCCCCGTTCGGAAAGGAAGGACAGACCACCATTCGTGGCGGCTATCAAATGACCTTCGGAGGAGCGGGCCGCGGCGGTTCCGGCGCTGAAAGCTTCCTCGGCGGGGCGCCGGGCGCGACAAGCAACGCGACGATCGATTTCGCCGCTCTGGGCAATCCGTATCTCAACCTTACTAACCTGACTTCGATCGTCCCGCTGAAACCGACGAACCCTGCCGTTCCCGGAGGCTCGTTGGGCAACCCTTACAGTCGGTCGCTCACCTACACCGCGTTCGACCCGAATTACACGACGCCCTACATTGAGAATTTCACTCTCTCACTGACGCATCAGTTCCAACGGAACATTACCGTGGATGTGCGATACGCCGGAACCCAGGCGAAGAAGCAAATCGGTCTTGGATTCTTTGGCCAAAACACAATCAACCTCAACACGTTAAATGTCCTCCACAATTCGGAACTGTTCAATGCGCTGGAAACCGTACGGAGCGGCGGAGAGGCCCCCATCTTCGATCAGATGTTCGCCGGGATGAACCTCAACAGCACGACAGCCGGATACGGCCCGATCGGTACTTGTTTTATCCAGCCTGCGGGCTCAACGGCTCCGGGGCTTGGGCAGAACGGTTGTGCCGCGAACCAGGTGCTCCAGACCGGCTCGCTCCACCTCCGTCGCCGGTTCGCCACGCAGTTCGCGCAAGGCGATTACGCCGGCGCGCAGGGTCCCGCCGCCTTCATCAACTCGAACACGGGCGGCAGTCCGACGACGGGCCTGCTGACGGCTCAGGCGCTCACCAACCTGGGCGGCAGAATCCTCCGCAATGGCTGCGATCGCCTGGCCTTCGGCCAGACCACGGTCGGGCCGGCGATCGCCACCCCGCTCCGGTGTTTCCCGGAGGATTACCTGGTCGCCAACCCGCAGTTCGCCACCGCGAATTACAACGCCAACACTGGCAGTTCCAACTACCATTCCCTGGAGACCCAGGTCACAATGCGGCCCACTCCGGGTGCAACCATCCAGGCCACCTATACCTGGGCCAAATCCCTGGAGCTGCCGGGAACAGGCTGGACCGACCCGTTAAACCGGGATGCCGACTACCGGCTCGCGTCGAACCATCGCGGTCAGGAATTCCGGATGAACGGGGTGTTCGAATTGCCCGTGGGTCCGAACAAGCTAATCCTGGGTAACAGTTCCGGAACTCTGGCCCGCGCCATTGAGGGCTGGAGAGTGAGTTGGACCGCCAATGCCTTCAGCGGAGCTCCGGCGTCGATCGGCGCGCAAAGTATGTTGTACGGCAACGGCACTCCGGACGTGGTGGGTCCCTGGAGTCTCAAGGGCGGCAATGTCAACTGGGGTCAAAACGTTGGAGGTTCGGGTCTGGGAGGTACGTACTTCGGTAAAGTGGGAACCTATCAGGTCGTGACCGATCCTGCTTGCGCTCCAGGCGGAATTCTGGACACCACGGACAATATGGGATTCAATGTCCGGACCGGGATCACGAACGGATGCCCGCTACGGGCCATCGCGGACTCGTCGAACCGAATTGTTCTGCAGAACCCGGCGCCGGGCAAACGAGGAACGCTGGGACAACAGACAATCATCGGGCCGGGCAGTTGGACCATGGATGGCTCTCTAAGCAAGCAATTCCGAATTACCGAAAGCAAGCAGGTTCAGCTTCGGTTCGACGCCACCAATCTCTTGAACCATCCGCTGGCCAACAATCCGCAGTACAGCATCAACAACCTGGCTTTCGGAACGATAGCCGCGAAGGGCAATCAGACGCGGAACTTTCAAGGGCAGTTGCGCATCAGTTTCTAAGCGATCGTCCGCTCGGCTTTCAACCGCAAGACGGGCTCCCGGTATCTCACCGGGAGCCCGCTGCATTTTGGAACCACTGGTGAAAACCCAATTCGGGGAAGTTCACTAACGTCGACGTCGAATTGGTTCGATGAGATGCATGCGTTCACTGGGAAACGGCCATCCGTAGGTTGGCGAAAATTGCTCTCTTTCCCCGATTTCTTTATGCTACCCGGAACCAATTGGAGGTGCTCTCGTGCTCAATTCCGTACGTGTCTGGATTGCGTCCACACTCCTTCTCTTTACTGCGGCAGCTTCCGCGGCGCCTCAATCGGCGGAAACAGGAATCGTTCAGGGAACCGTGATGGGTGCTACAGCTTCCGGGTTACTCTCAGGGGCACAGATTCGTCTTGAAGGTGGACCTGCGGATCCTCGCGCCGTGCAGGAGTTGATTCGCGGCGTTGCGGGCCGCGGCATTGTCTTCGCTCCAAAAACAATCGGAACTGTCGACGAAGTTCTGCAGGACGTGACCGACGTCGCAGCATCGCAAGGTGTTGGGCAAGGATTTCCCTCATTCACCGCTGCGGTCACCGCATTCAAGGCAGCGAACCTCGGCCGCTTTGCAGGAACGTCGGATAAGGATGGAAAGTTCACGATCAGCAACGTACCGCCGGGCAACTACATCGTGCATTCGGATCGCGAAGGCTTCATCGATCCGACACTTACTGGAGTGCCCATTCGAGTGACCGTCACTGCGGGGCGCACGGCAACCGTGGACGTTGCGATGTCGCCGGGAGGCACTGTGAGTGGACGCATTCGAGACGCAGCAGGCCGACCCATGCAGGACGTCGAGGTCCAGGCAGTCAACCAGACATACCAAAACGGATATCCATTCTTACAAACAGCAATAACGAAGACAACGGATGACCAGGGAGAGTATCGATTGTTCTGGCTTACGCCAGGCGAATATTACATTGTCCTTTCGCCTCGAGCGAATCCCGGAAATCCGCAGTTGCTCCGGCCGCGAGTCTTCTATCCCGGCTCGCTGGAGATGAAGACCGCCACGCCCCTGACAATCAAAGCCGGCGAGCAGCTGGGCGGAATCGATATCAACCTACGCGAGGAGCGCGTGTACACGATCTCTGGGCAACTCAACACAACCATCCCGCCGGAAGAGACCGCGCAGATGGCTTCGGTTCTAAATCCTCCTGGTATTCGGATTCCAACTTTGATGGTGGTCTACAGCGACCCGAATCAACCGGATCCGTCGCGGCCTGTTGGCACAGTCACGCTGAACCCGATCAGCGCCAGTTTCGAAACGCTGGGTCTCCTGCCCGGTTCTTATGAACTCTACGCACGTATGCCGGAGTTGAACGCCGGCGGTGGCGCGGGCCTTGCGTGGGCGCACGTGCCAATCGAAGTCCGAAATGCCAATGTGACTGGCGTGGCGCTCACCGTCAATCCATCCATCAACGTCAACGGCACGATGACGGTTGATGGAAAGGCTCCTCCGGCGGGAACCGCTGTTCGCGTCTTCCTTCAACCCAGCGGCAATGACGTGAAGATTGGAGTCTACAACTCCGTTGCGCAGCGCCCGATCCTGACTGGACCGGATGGGAAGTTCACGATTGTCGGTGTGCCGCCCGGACCGTTTCATGTCGAGACTGCCGGGGCAATCCCGGGCAACCTTTACGTTTCCAATATCCTGCAAAGCGCCTCGAGCGTCTTCGACAACGGCATCAATGTTGGTTCGAAGGTGCCGGAGCCTATTGAAGTGCAGCTCAAATCCGGCGCAGCAACGGTGGAAGGCACCGTTCTGAATTCGGCAGGCAAGCCGGTTGGCTTTGCGACAGTCGTATTGGTTCCACCGGAGGCGCGCCGTCAAAACCGGGTGCTCTATCGCGCGGCGATCTCCGACGCGAATGGAAAATTTTCAATCCGAAGTGTCGGCCCGGGCAGTTTCAAGCTGTTCGCGTGGCAGAAGGCACCGGTGGACGGCGCGTACTACAACGCGGGATTCATTTCGAAGTATGAAGACAAGGGCCGTGCGCTGATTGTGGTTTCTGGAACGACGATCAATCAACCGATCACTGTGATCCCATGAAGCTGCCAGGACTCCTTCTGTCTGCCATTCTGCTGGCGCAGACGCCGCAGCAAAATGTCGCGGGCACGGTTCAAGGCACCATTATACGGGCCGGTACGACCGACGGTCTCGCCGATGTGCGGGTGGATCTGCTGCCTGTTTCTGTCCAGACGCTGCAGGACTTTGCGCTGCCGCCCGCTCCGGGCCCTACCGCGATATCCGACAGCACGGGTCATTTCGTGATGAGAAATGTGACCCCAGGTCGTTATGGGATTCGCATTTTAAGCAACGGCTACTCTGGCGCTCCGACAAATACGACAACCGTGAGTGTTACAGACGGCGGAATCACGGACGTGAATCTGTCCGCAATTCCCGGGGCGATCATTCGCGGACGTGTCCTCGACTCCAGTGGGCAGCTCCTGTCCAACGTCAATGTGCAGGCGTTCCAGCTCGTCTATCAAAATGGCTTCCCTTACCTGCAGAGCTCCGTATCGAAAATGACGGATGATCGAGGTGAGTATCGGCTGTTCGGTGTGCCGCCTGGAGACTACTATGTTGGCGTCACACCGCGGCCACCGCTTGCAAATACGACTCCCGGAACCGGCACGGTGCGCGACGTGAGGACGTATTCTCCCACCGCCGATAACCCGGCCTCCGCCACGAAAATTACCATCAATGGAGGCGAAGAACTCACGAATGTCAATGTCGCCATGCGCTCCGCGCTGCAGGTTCGCGTTTCGGGACGCGTCATCACACAGGTCGCTCCGCCCGCGCCTGTTACGAATGATCCGAACTTGCCGGGGGTATTCGCCGCCATCGCGAATGCACAAATGAATTCGGCCAGATTGCAGCTTGTTCCTCGTGACGCCAGCATGCCTATGGAAGCGGACGGCGGCCTTTCAGCAGCAGTTCTGCTGAATGCGTCGTCCGGGGAATTCGAAATCCCGAATGTTGCTCCTGGTTCTTACGACCTCTTTGCGATCGCAACGGCACAAAGTGGTATCGCATTCGGCCGTGTCGCGATTAACGTCGCCAGCGAGGACGTGACGGGATTGAGTGTAGTTCTTCGCTCCGGCGTCGAAGTGCGCGGCAGCGTGATCGTCGACGGCAATCCGGGCACGCAACCCATGAACATCGGCTTGCAAGCGGCAGATAGCCTCGCACGCGCTGGCTTTGGCTATTTTCAACGGCCGCTGTCCCCGGAATCGTCTCCGGCAATATTCGTTATTCCTTCTGTTCCTGAGGGCCGTTTCAGAATGACGGTGGGCACGAACCCGACGCAATATGTGGAAGACATCCTGCAAAATGGCCGGAGCGTTTACGATGCAGGCTTCGAGGTTGGTCCGGGTTCGCCGGATGCGATTCAGATTGTGATGAAGTCCGGGGCCGCCATCGTGAACGGCACGGTTGTGGATGCTTCCGATAAACCTGTCGCCGCGGCCACCGTTGCCCTCATTCCGACAAACCGACGTGACAATCCTGGCCTCTACTGGAATATTTCAACCGACGCGACAGGAAATTTTAGTTTGAGAGGAGTCGCGCCAGGCGAATACAAAATTTTTGCGTGGCCCGGTTCCGTGAATGGGGCGTTCTATAATTCGTCGTTTCTCGCCCGCTTTGAAGAATCCGGCCAGCCGATCACGGTGAGTGCGAATGGCAAAGCGACCATCAGGCTTTCCCTCGCGAGTGGACGACAGTGAACCTCCACCGCCTTGTGACCGCAGAGCATCATTCGAAAGGGATGTTGTTTGCGAAGCCGCTGCTTTTTATCCTTGAACGCCCCTGTCGCTAATTAAGACGTAAGACTCGTTTGTTTATTTTTTAGGAATAATCTGGAAATAATTGCGATAGAGTACCCGGCAACACTAGCTACACCCCAAGATCAACTTAAGATATGGAGGGCACCTTCATGTTTTCAGACACGCTCAAAGCAGTAGTGATCGTTGTAACCATCCACTTTTTCTCATCGCCTCTTCCACTCTTTGCGCAGGGCACATCGGGATCAATTACAGGCGTTGTTCAAGACGCTACTGGCGCGCTCATTCCGGGCGTGCAGGTAGTCCTTATCAACCAGGAACAAGGTGCCGCTTCGAGACAAACGGTCACGAACGAAGTGGGCATTTACTTGTTCAGCGCACTTCCTGCAGCAACCTATACGGTCACAGCGGAATTGCCGGGTTTCAAAAAATACAAGAAGACCGACATCAAGCTTTTTGTGAACAACAGCATGGGTATGCCTCCCATCGTCTTTGAAGTCGGAGCGCAAAGCGAATCCGTCACCGTCGAAGCGGAAACTGTCCAGCTTGAATCGGTGTCCGGGGAACGATCCGGCATCATCACAGGAAGGCAGATGTTGGACATTGCGCTGAATGGCCGAAATTTTACGAGCCTGCTGAAGACGGTACCTGGCGCGCCGGCGGATGCAGGAACGGGCAGCACGACCTTTAATGGTCAACGCGCGAATCAGAACAACTTTACAGTGGACGGCCAGACGGTAACCGACTCCGGTGTGAACCAGCAGTTTGCCTATCGAATCAGCATGGACGCGATCGCGGAGTTCAAGGTATCCACGGCCGGCCAGGGCGCTGAATTCGGCCGCAATTCCGGAGCACAGGTGCAGGTCGCCAGCAAGAGCGGGAGTTCGGATCTTCACGGCGGCGGTTACTGGTTTAAACGTCACGAGGGATGGAATGCCAACTCATTCACGAACAATCGGCAGGGGACGCCGCGCCAGGTCTATCGATTCCTCACAGCCGGATACAACCTCGGAGGCGCCATCAAGAAGGACAAGTTGTTCTTCTTCTTCTCACACGAATGGAGCCGTTCGAAGACACCTCCTGCGCCGCGCCGTATCACGGTTCCGACGGCTGCAGAACGGACCGGCGACTTCTCACAAACGAAGGACGGCGCCGGCATTCCGGTCTTCATCCGCGATCCGCTGAAGACCGGCGCCTGCAATGCCGCGAACCAAACCGCGTGTTTCACTGGAAACCAGATCCCGTCCGATCGTTTCAGTCCATATGGGCCGCAAGTTCTGAACTGGTTGCCCCTGCCCAACGTCGCTGGCCAGACGACCTACAACTATGAATCGCAGGTGGCGTCCGAGCTTCCGGCGTTCGACCAGTTGTACCGGGTTGACTACAACATCAATTCGAAATGGCGAGCTTATGTCCGAGTTATAGACAGCAAGCAAACCCAGAACAATCCCTACGGTAGAGCAGATTCCGCGAACAATCTGGCGTTGAATCCTCTGCTGGCACCGACTTTCGGATGGTCCATCAGCGCAAATCTGATCACCATCATCAATCCGACATTGACCAACGAATTTCAGTTCGGAAAAGCAAAGAATGGCATCCCGGGAGATGCGCCTCCGAAAGACAGCCTCTATTACAGATCCAACGCAAACATCACAATTCCCCTCCTCTATCCCAACGCCGATCCGGCTGGCCTTATCCCCAATTTCGGGTTCGGCGGAGTTCCAAGCACAGGTCAGGTGACGACATTTGCCGGACTGCCGTACTACAACGCGAACCCCATCACCAATGTGACGGACAACGTCAGCATGATAATTTCGAGACACACACTGAAGTTCGGCGGCTTCGTGGAATACGCGATAAAACATGAGAGTCCGTTCAGGCCCTACAATGCAACGATCCTTTTCGATAGAGATGCATTGAATCCAGGCGATACGAATTGGGCATTCTCAAATGCACTGCTGGGAAATTTCCAACAGTATCAGCAATTCAGCAAACCGGTGTTGCTCGATGCTCCCTACTGGAACGTCGAATTCTATGCACAGGATAGTTGGAAAGCGACCCGCAGTTTGACTTTGAATTTCGGGCTTCGCGGCAACTTTGTGCCACCACTCTATGAGAAGAAGGACCTGCTCACGAACTTCGATCCGGATGCTTACGATCCGGCCAGAAAAGTTGTGCTCTACCAGCCGGCTCTTTCCAATGGAGTAAGAGTGGCAAAAGATCCCATCACCGGAGCCGTGGCCCCCGCAGTTTTGATCGGTGCGATTGTGCCCGGCGTGGGTGATCCCGCGAACGGCATCGTGCATGCCGATAAGAACGGTACGCCCCGTGGGCTCATCGAAAACCGTGGCATCCATTGGGGGCCACGGTTGGGATTGGCCTATGTGGTGAACAAGAGTACTGTCTTCCGAGCGGGAGGCGGAGTGTTCTTTGAGCGCATCGCCACATCCGCAGTCGGCTATACCACAAACTTCCTCACGAGCCCACCGGACACCCAGCTCTCGCAAATTTTCTACGGGAAACTGACAGACCTTGGCAGTTCGGCCGGGACTCTGTTCCCGCTCCAAATCACGCAGATCGCCAAAGATGGTCACGTCCCGGCCACCTACAACTTCAACGCAGGCATACAGCACGAGCTGCCCTTGAAAATACTGCTGGATGTGTCCTACGTTGGCACGCAATCGAGGCATTTGACGGAATTCGCTCCGTTCAATGCATTGCCATATGGAAGCGCCTGGCTGCCGGAAAATCAGGATCCGACCGTAACCCCACTGTTTGATGGAACGACCACGCTGCCGGGAAATCTTTACCGACCTTACGCGGGTTATGCTGGCGGGCGAGTCACCGTCGGACAGTCGGCGCAGGCGACATATACCTTCGGAGGTTCGAGCAACTACAACGCTCTTCAGATTTCCGCCAATCGCCGCGCAGCCCGAGGTTTGCAGATTGGCGCGAACTACACGTGGTCGAGAGCCCTGGGCACTACCAACGGCCATCTTACAGACACTCGTGGAGTGAACTACGGGCTGCTGACGCTGGACCGATCTCACGGACTCACGTTCAATTACATTTACGACATTCCAAGCCTGGCAAGACGGGCTTCGTTCCTGGATAACACCGTCGGACGTCAAGTGTTCGGCGGCTGGCAATTGTCGGGATTATCGAGCTTCAGTGTCGGCGCACCGCTTGATTTGAGCTACACGCTGACGACCGCAAATGGCGCAACACTGAATCGCCTGATTACCGGCAGTGAAGACTTCGCCCCCCGCGTCGTTCTGACCTGCAATCCCAACAAGCACAGAGGGGACCGGACCATCGGTGCTTACATCGATACCAGCTGTGTCGCTCCTGCCGTCAAGGGCAGTATCGGCAATGATTCCGGCATCAACATGGTTCGCGGACCGGGACTAAACAACTGGGATATGTCGCTTTTCAAGAAGGTTTATTTCGGCAGCGAAAACGATAAGCGTTTCCTGCAGATCCGCCTGGAAGCGTACAACGTGTTCAACCATACGAATTGGTCCACGTTAAACACGGCCGCTCAGTTCAATCCGACCACTGGCGCGCTTGTGAATGGAGCAAATCCGACCACGAACCGCGACGGATTCGGCGCGTTGACCGCAGTCCGGGCTGCGGGGCAGGCGGGCAGCTCAAGAATTATTCAGCTCGCTGCGAAGTTCAGCTTCTGACTCGTGAGATGGAGATCTCGCCCGCGGAGAGCGGCGCGAGGCAGGAGGCCCAACGCGCGGAAGATTCTTAAATGCAGGAGTCTCCCATCCGCGCTGCCCCAGTTGCAGGCGCAGGCTCCGAATCAAGATTACTGTTAGTGCGGGTGCCTGTATAAGTGCGCCGATCATGCCTCTTATTTCCAATACGCAGCTTGGCTCATATCTGATCCCTGGACCACTCGGCGCCGGCACGAGAACGGCAAGCCGTGCAACAAATTCGGTCGGTTCAAAGATGACGTGCGTCGTTCCGTTCTTCCAAATCAAACCGTGGCAGGTATACTTGCCGAAAGCGTAACAGGAGCGGTTAAAACCCAGACGTTTGCCGAGCACCCAAAAGACGGACGGCCGGGCATTCGCAAGCTTGCGCGATGGCGAGATCACCACACTTGTTCCGCCGTCCAATTCTGTGGCCATTCCGGGAGGCTTTATGAGACTAGCCATCGCCGCAAGTAACAGCCTTTTTGTTATCGCGTTTGTGTTCGCGCTGACCGGCCGCGTGCAGGCGCGCACGGGGGGCCCGGACGGAGGCGGCTACACGTTCATCGACAGCAACGAGTCGGGCGGCCCTCTGTTCGATTACGTCGACCTTTCTGCGACCGGGACGAGGATCTGTTCGAACAACTCCTGCGCGGTAACGAACGTGAGTCTTGGCTTTACCGCTACGATGTACGGAACGCCCTTCACAACAGTGAATATCTCTCCGCGAGGCAATATCCAATTCGAGTCCACGGTCTTAAGCGGCGGTACATTGGCCCTTCCAGTGGCGAATTTTGGACGATCGATCTTCGTCTGGTGGGGATCAATGGGTTGCGCTCCCCTCGATGGCGTTTTTGTCCAAACGACAGGGCTCGCGGGATCGCGTCGGTTTATCGCACAGTGGCATTTCTCCCCTCTGCAGAACGCCGGTTGTGAACCACCTCAGTTTGCTCCTGACTTTGAAGTCGTCCTTTTCGAGAGTACGAACGAAGTACTGATCAACTACAATCAGACGCGCATCACGGACGTCAATTTCGCACACAGCCCCTGCCGTACCAGCGATGGTGCATCGGCAGGTATTCAGCGCGACGCACTGGCTTTTCTCGAATATCAACGCGGAGTCTTTCCTTGCGGCAACAACGGGACTGATGGTCTGACAAATGGATTGTCCGTTTGTTACCGCCCGCCTGGTGCAACGGGATTGCCATGCGTTCCGACGTCAGCAATCGCAAATCTGAACGTCGTGCCGCAGTATGGCGATCCTCCGGGACCAAGAGAGGTGTCTATCAGCATAACTTGTACCGAAGGTGCCTTCCCTTCCTTCAGTCCTTTGATTGGCCGAGCCGACGTTAGCCATGGCAGTGCGGTGTTCACGATCAAGAATATTCCTCCTGGTGGGACCATTTGCACACCTGCCGCTGCCGCCAGCGGGGGCCGCATTCAGACAGCGGATACATGCGGCACCGTCTTGACCCAGTTTTCGGTCTTGAATTGTACGCTGACTCTGGAGCACTCGAACTGGCTGCAGATTCCCGGTGCCGCCCGCGATATCGGCGTTGGCCAGGACCCGGCGGGAACGGTCTGGGTTATCGGCACGAACGCCAATGGCGCGGCAGGCAACTACGGCATTTTCCGCCGCGATGGCAGCGCCTGGACGTCCGTTCCCGGCGCGGCGGTGCACGTCGCCGTCGACCAGAACGGCTTTGCCTGGGTAGTCAACGCTGCGGGCCAGATCTTCCGGTGGGATGGTTACACTTGGGTAGAGATCCCCGGAGGCGCCACAGAGATCGCGATCGGCGCAAGCGGCGCCGTTTGGATTATTGGCACGAACGATGCCGGATTCGGAGGCAATGGAATCTACACTTGGAATGGGAGCGGATGGACAATGGTTCCAGGGGCAGGCGTTCGGATCGCAGTTGAGCCATCCGGAAATGCCTGGGTGGTCAACGCGGCAGGACAAATTTACCAGTGGAACGGCTTCACTTGGCTGAACAAGCCAGGTGGTGCCGAGGATATCGCTATTGGAACGGATGGCACGCTTTGGGTCGTTGGCACCAATGCTGCCGGTCCTGCCGGTAGCTTCGGCCTTTACCAGTGGAACGGCTCAGGTTGGGTTGCCAGGACAGGCACTGCTCTGAGCATCTCCGTCGGTGGCAGCGCGAGTAAGCCCTGGGTAGTCAACTCCGCCGGCTCCATCTACCAGGGTCAGTAGCATTTAGAGTGCGCCCCGCCGACAGAGGGTAACGATCTGGGTGTATCGCCAAAAGCTCAGAGACTAAATCTATCTGTGGACCTGTTGTGGAATAACTCGGGCCATCATGGATGCAAATGGCTGTCACGACTGTGAAGATGTTGCCGGAAATTCTTAAGTGCCTCAGTGCTGCGATTGCTTGGTTCCAAAAAAATGAAATTCCTACACACGGCACCCGCTTATAGAGGAAATTCATGAATTCCGGGGATGGGGGTATGAATTTCGATGGAATTCGTACCCCCGTCCCCCGAATTCGTTTACTTCATCAATTCTGCGAGTTTGTCCTTAATGGCATCGCCCCAAATCACGTATCCCTTCGCGGTCGGGTGCAGGCCATCGGCCATGATGTCGGTCGAAATGGTTCCGTCCGGAGACAAGAACTTCTGCCCGATATCCATGTAAAAGACTTTCTTATTGTCCGCGAGCTTCGAATAAATCGCGCTGGCGTCGGCATTCACCTTTCGCGCCGGCGAGGCAGGTGCGTTTCGCGGAAAGATTGCCAGGAGGAGAATCTTGGCGTTCGGGAAATCCTTGCGCAGTTCCATCACGATGGCTCCGTTGCCTTCGGCAATCTCCGGGCCGGTGTTGCCGCCGGAATTGTTGGTGCCAATCATCATCATGATGGCCTTGGGCTGGAATCCGGTTCCTTCGCCGTTCTGCAGGCCCCAGAGAACGCCTTGGGTGGTATCGCCGGAAATCGCGAAGTTGCCCACCTTGTACTTGCCGAAATAGGTCGCGTAGGTTTCCGTCGAGTTCCGCCACAGGTCAGTGATGGAATCGCCCACCAGCAGAAGATCGATGCCCCCTTTCCTGGCGAGTTCCACGTACGAATCATGCTTGGCCGCATTCCGCGGCACGGGGCGAATCGCGGTGTTGTCCCGCGGAATCTCCACCATGGCCAGCGAGCGATACTTGTTCAGCAGAGCCTTGCTCGCGGACTTGTTCGCGTTGATCATTTTGGTGATTTCGTCATTCATCTGGGCGACTTCCGCTGCCGTCGGACGTGGAATGGCCACTTCCGGTGGTACGGGCTGAGGTGGTCCCGCCACCACCACTGGGCCGCGCGCGCCACCCCGTGCCGCCCCACCCGCTCCCTGGCCGCCGCCCGGTATTGCCGCCGCCCCAGCTATGGGAGGCGCTGCCGGTGCCTGTGCCTGGCCGACCGTCACGTACGCCAGTGTTGCTATCATGATTACTGCGCTTGCCAATGCCCATATGGTCCGCTTCATCGGTTTCTCCTCTGAAAAAGTTACAATCCGCCCAATTTGTTTCGCCCTCGAAAAGTGCACAGATCGTAACCTCGCCCTTGTCCAACGTCAACACTTCCGCGCCCGCCGCGCTGCAGGGCTGATTCGTCTGATAAGGTCGTTAGCTGCTCATCGGGTGTCTCCAACGCGACGCCCCGGCGGTTTTCACTTCGACGACGTTGTCATCGCCCTGGCGATCGATCAGCTTCAACGTTAGATTCTCAGATTTGAAGGCTCGCACTGTTTGGAATCAATCGGTCGATCAGGAAGGCATAGTCGAACGCGACTTCTCTGAGATAGTCATAACGTCCCGAAGCTCCGGCATGGCCGGCATCCATATTGGTTTTCAGCAGGAGAAGGCTGTCATTGGTCTTCAACACGCGCAGCCTCGCCGCGAACTTGGCAGGTTCCCAATACGCCACGCGAGGATCCTGGAGACCTGTGGTCAGCAAAACGTGGGGGTATGCCGTCGCGTGAATGTTGTCGTAAGGCGAGTACGACATGATGTAGTCGAAGTAGATTTTGTTGTCCGGGTTGCCCCACTGGTCATATTCGCCTGTTGTCAGCGGAATCGACGGATCGCTCATTGTATTGACAACATCCACGAACGGTACCTTGGCAACGACTGCCCGGAACAAGTCCGGACGCATGGTCATGCACGCACCCACTAGCAGTCCACCCGCCGATCCGCCCATGATCGCCAGACTATCCTGTGACGTGTAGCCCTGGGAGATCAGGCATTCGGCGCACGCGATGAAATCCGTGAACGTATTGCGCTTGTTCAACAGCTTGCCGTTGTCATACCACGGCCGTCCAAGTTCGGAGCCTCCCCGAATATGTGCGATGGCATAAACGAACCCGCGATCGATAAGGCTGAACCGAAGCGAAGTGAAACCGGCATCCATACTGATGCCAAAAGAACCGTAGCCATAAAGAAGAGTCGGATTCCGGGAGTCTTTCCGGAGACCCTTCCTGTAAACCAGGGATATCGGAACCCTCGTCCCGTCGGGGGCAGAGGCATGCAACCGCTCGATCACATAAGCCGAGCGATCATATCCGCTGGGTATTTCCTGCAGCTTCCGGAGTTCCCACTCGCGGGTGTCCATATGGAAATCGATGACGGAGTATGGCGAGATCAGAGAAGAGTACGTGAAACGCACCACACTCGTTTTGAATTCCGGGTTCTCTTCGAGGCGAACGTCATAGACGGGATCGGGAAATGCAACGTGATGCACACCTGTGCGGCCGTCTGCGGCCGACACGCGAATCTGCTTTAGTCCATCCTTGCGCTCAAACAGTACGAGATGATTTTGAAATGCGGCGGCGCTTTCAATGAAAGTGTCCGCGTGATGTGGAACGACCTCGAGCCAGTTTTCCGGAGAGGTCGCCTGCGCGGGCGTTTCCATGAGCTTGAAGTTCGTCGCGTTTTCATTCGTGACGATGAAGAAGCGGCTTCCGTGATGTTCGATGTTGTACTCCACGCCTCGGCGCCTTGGAGCGAATACCTGGAATGCGCTGTCAGGTTTATCGGCATCCAGCGTCTGCCACTCCCGAGTCAGTGTGGACTCGGAGAGGAGTGTGATGTAGGACTGCGTGCGGGACTTGTCGAGGGATAACCAGAAGGTTTCATCCGCTTCATGGTAGAGCATCCAATCGCCGGCGGGATCGGCACCAAGAGTACGGCGGTGAACCTTGAAGGGACGCAGTACCTTGTCGAGCGTCACGTAGAAAAGGTTTTGGCTGTCATTCGACCAGGCGGCGCCGCGATTGGAAAAAAAGTCGCTGGACGTATTGGGAATGGTCTCAGGGTAGAGATCTCCAGTGGTGAGATCCTTGAAAAAGATGGTGAACTGTTCCGAGCCGTCGAAGTCGACGGAGTACGCCAGCTTCCGCCCATCCGGGCTGACCGTAAACACACCCACGCGGCAGAAGTTCTTGCCTTCGGCGAGTGCATTCTGGTCCAGCAGGACTTCTTCAGGCTCATCCATTGATGTGTGTCTGCGGCAGAAGACGCGATACTGGCGGCCGGTTTCCGTGCGCGTGTAATAAAGGAAGTTGCCACGCCGCTCGGGAACGGTCTGATCGTCTTCTTTAATGCGGGCTTTCATCTCCTGGAAAAGCTGCTCCTGCAGCGCTGTCGTATGCTGCATAACCTGCGTCAGATAGTTGTTCTCCGCTGCGAGATACTTCAGGACTTCCGGATCTTCACGGAACCGCATCCAGAAATAATCGTCAACGCGGGTCTGCCCATGCTGGCTGATGGTGTAAGGCCGTTTCGGAGCAATCGGGAATTCGGGCATATTCATAGCCCAAAGATTTTCTCTCATTCGCGAAGCAATTGGAGGAATTCCGGGGACGGGTGTATTAATTTCCAGGCAGGAACTTTGCGCGAAGCGCACTATTTGTTGGAGCAAGGCCTTCAACAACTCGACCTCCAGCTACCGACATCTCAATTGCAGGGGATGAGAATTTCGGTCAAAAGCTGATCTTCTGGAGTCGTCTTCGGATCGTTAACGTAATTCTCGATACAGAATTCTTTGCGAAGCTCCACACCCTCTTCCGCAAGAATCCGGAACACCTTTTCGAATGCCATCCAGATTTGCGTATACGGCCCCTTCAGAATGAACCGCGCATACTTACCGCTTTTGATTTTTCGATACTGCAAACCTTTTAGCGGAACCTCCGGCTCTTCGGTCACGGCCACGCCGGCCTGATAAATCATGGTTTCTTCCCCGAACTTCGATTTGTCGATGCCGCTCAACCCCAGGAATTCCTTCAACTGAGTTTCCTTGAATTGACTGAATACCAGGGGGAACATTTCATTCCACGCGGGCGGAGCCACCTCGGCAAAAGGACCATGCTTCTCTACGAATACGTAATGGGTCACAGGGCGGGTGATCACTTCATGTTTCGACAAATTCACTTTTCCCTCCTCGGTCAAGCGGGGTTTTGAAAGCGTGCGGATGACGTCGTACTGACGGTCTTTCCCGATATTGTGAAAATCGCGCGGGCTCATCTGTAGCGTTTTTTTGAAAACCTTATTGAAGGCCCAGGGCGTTTCATATCCCACGTCCAATGCAATGTCCGTTATCGCGCCATCGGGATCTTTTTGCAGTCGCCGCAGGGCTTCGATGAGACGAAGGCGCCGGAGGAATTCAAAAGGCGTCTCACCGGTGTAGGCGTGGAAAAGTCGGGCAAAGTGGTAAGACGACGCTCCCGCCTCCCGAGCGATGGCACCAAGGGTTAGGTCTCGATCCACGTGCTGGCGAATGTAGCGTTGAGCCCGGCCGATCTGTGCGCGATGAAACGTCGTCTGGTGTCTGGTTTTCTGAGGTGCCTTAGGCATGCCATTTTGTAACACGCTCCGGCTTTTTCAGGCTTGTCCAGAATTGCGATTTTTTTTGAAGGCCCAGGAAGTACAACCGCAGAAATTCACTTCCCTATGCCAACCCCAGGCGAGCGGCACAATCCCGCATCGCACCAGCTTCCCAGTCGGGCCGTTGAGTATTATCGGGATACGTTCGAGGCGAAGGGATCCGCCCGCAAAGGTTGAGAAAGACGGCGGCGGAGTGCTTGTACGCGGGAACCGGAGGACGAAAGGCGACATTGCCCAGGTTCTGCAAGGCGTCGGACAATGCGTAGTACCTGCTGTCGCCGTCGCGCCATAGCCGGTCGCGTTCGGCGAATTGTTCCGGAGCGAACGTCGCCAGTCCCAACAGGTAGTCGGAGCCGTATTCGATCATGTCGATGCCGAGATCGTTTCCGGTGTAGATGCGAAAGTCGGGACGATGCGCGTCTCTCACTTCGAGTCTTCGGAGTTCGAGAAGACGATCCAGCGATGAATGCTTCATGCCTTTCAACTCGGGGATATCCATCAATCCCCGAAACGTGTCGTCATCGATCAGTTCTCCGTTGGGCGCGAAAACCGGACTGAGCTCGAACGCCAGCACGGCCGGAAACCCTTTGCAAATTTCCCGATACCTGGCGACTTTCTCCCGCGCCGCCAGACCGTGAAATTGTGAGGTTTGAAACACGATGGGTGTTGCGTCGTGCGCTGCAATGCGATCCATCTCCCGCCGATATCGTGCGACGGCATCGCCATCCTGCCCTTCGATGTAGGCGCCCGCAATGAGCGGCGGAGCCGAGCCCAGAGCCTCGCGCGCCCACTTCAAGACATGGTGCTTCTGTTCATCCGCCAGGTAGTTCACGTAACCGGTGTCCATGTTTACTGCGTTCGTCAAGCCTGCCAGATGCGTTGCCTGAAGATGATGCTGGAAAGCTTCAACCGCGATTCGTCCGTCCGGCTCGAAAGGCAACAGCGCCGCGGCCACGCCGTCGATCGTTCGGCGCGGCTGAACCCGATGAATGAAGTCTTCGATGCTCATGTTCCGCCTCGCGCCGCGTTCTTGATCGTTCGCAATTTTTTCGCGGCCTCCGACGCTTTGTAGTGCGCGTCGAGCGGGTAGCAGCCCGACGGCAGCGCATTTCGCGGAGCGGTCGTGCAATCGCTGAAGGTGCGGCAGAATCGCTTGCGATCCAGCGGGCGGCCTTCCAATACATCGCGGGCCAGTTCCGGATACGAGAGCACGATGCGGCCAAGGCCCACAACATCCACCCATCCTTCGCGGACCGCAGCCTGGGCGACGAACGGCAGAAAATCCTGCAGGTACGTATACGCCGTGCCGACGAAAAGCATTTCCGGAAACAGCCTTTTCAACGCGCGCGTCGCATCCATCTGTCTGGCGACGCCGATCAGGGGATCTTCCGGCGGTTGATACCCATCGGAAGGCGGAAACAGCGCCGGACGTTGCATGTGCGGGTTCGTGTACGGCGAGCCACCCGTGATATTCACCAGCTGAATGTTCAGCGTTCGAAGCAGCGACAGAAATTGTATTGGCTCGGTCAGGTCGGGCTCGATCGGGTTTTCGGGATTGACGCCAAAGCCCCATCGATACGGGATACACCCTTCGAACGACTCGGGCTCGCCCGACTTGCCGAAGGGGATCGAATCGAAGGCCGAGAGTCGGACGGCCAGTTCCAATCGCGGGGCGACGGCCCGAACGCCTTCCACCACTTCCCGCAAAAACCGTGTTCGGTTGTCGAAACTTCCACCGTAGTCGCCTTCGCGCATATGCGCGCTCAGGAATTCGTGTCCGAGGTAGCCATGACAGTGTTTGATGTCGACGAAATCGAAGCCGATCTCGTCGGCCATGCGCGCGGCGCGATGAAAGTCTTCGATGATTTCGCGAATGTCGCCATCGGTGAGCAGCGGATAGTCGGACGGAAGGTCCAGCCGGCGATCGAGTATCGGGTGGCGGTAAAGAATACGGGGCTCGGAGCGCTTCGAGTTTGGACGGCTGAATCGGCCCGAATGCGTGAGCTGCAAGCCGACGACGACATCCGAGCCGGCGGCCGCGATCAATGTTTCGCGGAGTCGCGCCAGGTGGTCGCGCGTCCTTCCGTTGATCAGCAATTGATTGGGATTCGCGCGTCCATCATGGCAGACGGCGACAGCTTCTCCTCCCCAGATCAACTTTGCTCCGCTGCGGCCAAAATTCTGCCAACGTCGGATCGTCAATTCGCTGGGACGGCCGTCCGGTGTGCCGTCCCATCCTTCCATGGGCTGAATCGCAAATCGGTTCCCAATGGAAAACCGATTCGATTTGAATGTGAGGCCCAACGGCGTTTGCGCTGGGGGTAGAAGATTCAGGTCGACAGGAATCGCGATGCCGAGTTTTCGCAGATGCGACGCGAACGCGCCAACATCGCGCAGGCTGCCCAGATGAAGGATCCCACTGTTCACGGGGGATGCTACCTGGGAAATGGGACAAATTTATCGGCGCAGGAGTTCGGGCTTCCTGAACCTGAATTCCCCTTCACGCGGATGTCGTTTCCGGCTGGACGGAATTTCACCGGACCGGGACCCAGCGTGATCGTTGCATGAGATCCCGTCACATTGGCCGCACTGGGAGTCCCCAACGTCACATTGTCGAAAGTCATTTTGAGACGGCGCTCGGCATCATAGCCATCCAGCGTCAGCTTCCCGCCTCCCAGAATCCGAACGTTTCGCAGAGTGATGTCTTCGAACACCGGGATTCGGCCTTGCTCGACACTCACCGTCGCCGAATAATGCGTATCCATATAGATGGGGTTCTTCGTATCCCGGATGCAGATGTCTTCATAAACCACATCGTGCACCATGCCGCCGCGCGTCGAATTGGACTTGATGCGGATGCCGTTATCCGCACCTTCGATCGACAGGTCGGTCACACGGATGGCGCTGGCTCCGCCATTGGTTTCGCTGCCGATCGACATCCCATGGCCGGAATAGAAATGGTTGTGCGCGATGGTCATGTGCGTGGTGGGAAGGCCGGCGCCGGCCTTGATCGCAACGTTGTCGTCTCCGGTATCGATCCATGAATAAGCGATGGTGACGTTCGTGGAGTTGGCGGGATCAATGCCGTCCGTGTTTCGCGCGTTCTTCGGCGAATGGATCTTCACGCCCCACACCGTGAAACCATTTCCGCTGCCATAGGACACATGAAAGTTGGCCGAGTTCTGAAGCGTAATGCGGTACAGAATGAAATTGTCGCAACCGGAGAGAACCATGATGCGGGGATTATTCTGCGTGCCTCCGGTGCGTGCCTTGTCCGCAAGCTCCCACCAGGTTGTGTCGCTACCGATCATCTTTTCGCCACCGCGTCCGTCGATGACGCCGTCGCCCATCACCGCAGCGTCCTGAACACGGGTGCCGCCAATCAGCGGACGGCATCCCCCACCGCTCGGACTGATGACGCCGCAGGCGCCAGGACGCGCATCGTAATCGCGCGGATTGCGCGATCCAAACAGGACCGCTCCGGCGTCGACCAGCAGCGTGACACCGTTCCGCAACTGCAGAGGGCCCGACAGAAATGCCTCATGACCACCACCCGACTTCAGTTCGACGGCGCGTCCGGCAGGACAGTCATCGATCGCAGCCTGAATGCGTGCGGTGTCGAGTTTCGTTTCATCAGCCGCAGCCAGCGTCGCGCCTTGCCGGCTCAACGACGCCGTCAATACGACGCACGATTGCGGAATCTTCGGCTCCACGACATTGCGCGTGTCCTGAGCAGATACCGTCGAAGCCCAGGCCATCAGAATCATCAATGCGCTACAGACCGTCGTCAGTTTTCTCATGGTGTCTTTCATCAGTCGCTACCGGAGCAGGATGGTGGTTCAAGTATAGTCGGAACAAAGCCAATTCGAATGGTATCCGCGCGGGCATCTCGGAGAAGGCCTTACCTGTGATATTCGCTGACCCTCTACAGTTCGCGGTATTCGGGTTTCTAATTGCGGAAGTCCACTCTTCCATCTCGGCACAATGTGCGCCAATACCAAGATGATGCTCGATCGGGATGCGAGAACGTCACATAATTCCTATTGGTGACGTCTCCCGATATGATCGAAACCGTGTTCTACATGACCGTGCTCTCGAACTTCGTCAGAGGCTACGATAAGTACCGACGTGTGTATGCGAAAGCGGGTGTGCCGGAGAGCCGGTTCCCGGATCGCTTTTTCGTTTTACGGGCGGATGAGTTGAATATCGGTGTGCGGAAGGCTGAGCCATTGCTCGCAAGGCTCGCGTTGCAGGGAAACCGTCTTATTGCGCTTCGCGCACTAGTGCCGTCGGACGCGCTCTTGCCAAACGAACGCAACGGACTCGGACGCGTGTGGCCGCACGGAAAACTACCGCTCGATGGCGTTTGCGACATTGTCCCGCATGAAGGCGGATGGCGTGCGGTGCCGGTGCTTCTGGAGGACGCGGCCGCCGATTCAATGCGATTGCTGCGGAATGAACTCCTCGAATACGACATGCTGCGGCCGCGAACCGTTTCGTTGCTTCCGATAGCGCGAAGCTGCCAGGCAGGGTGCCCGTTCTGCTTTTCGGATGCGTCGGCGTCGGCAGGGCAGGAGCAGGGAAGATTGGACCTGGCGCGCTTGGGACGTCTTTTGCACGCTGGGCGCGAACGCGGTGCAGAGCGGACAGTAATCACCGGTGGAGGCGAGCCAACTCTCCTTCGCGAAGAATTACTGGGCGAGATGATCGTAGCGTGCGCGGCGGAGTTTCGGAAAGTCGTGCTCATCACGAACGGCCACCGTTACGGACACCTGGAGGATTCTCGCCGGATCACCGCGCTCGCAGCGCTGGAAAGCGCGGGGCTCACTGTACTGAACGTCTCCCGTCATCATCACGACGACGCGGTCAACGCAAACATCATGCACCTCGATACGCAGTCTGCGAATCTTGCAAAGACATGGCGATTGCAACGGGAGGCGTTTCCGCACCTCGCGTTCCGATTCACGTGCGTGCTGCAGCGCGGTGGAGTCGAGTCTGCGGAGGATGTGCGCGATTACGTGACGTGGGCAGCTTCACTGGGCGTGCCGGAGATTTGTTTTAAGGAGCTGTATGTCTCCACGAGCAGAGAATCCGTTTATCACTCCTACTCGGCAAACGAATGGGCGTCGCAACATCAGGTACCACTTTCGCTAATCACAGACTTCGCGGCAGAGCACAGATTCAGGGAGGTCGCCCACCTGCCATGGGGTGCGCCCGTTTTTCGCGGGGAAATTGACGGGCGAGGCATTGCGATCGCGGCCTACGCGGAGCCGAGCCTCTTTTGGGAACGTACGCGTGGGATCGCGCGAAGCTGGAACGTGATGGCCGATGGACGCTGCCTCGCTTCCCTCGAAGACCGCGAAAGCGAAGTCACTCCATGAACTTTGCCGACTTCCAGATCTTCCGCGAACAATTTCTGCGCGAACATCCAAACGTGGCGGATTGTGCGGAAACGAATCTCTATCGGACGCTCGCCCGGCTCGCGCCACGGCCCACAGCACCGCCGAAAGTCACAGTGCATCGCTGCCATCTGGCAAGTGAGTGGTGCAAACAATTCGGTTTCACCCCGGAGCATTCACATCGGGCGTTAGTTTCAAGCGGTGTTCGTGACAGCCTCACACGGCTGTTCGCGTACTACGCTCGAAAAGATGCGCGCCTGTGGCTCCCTTCGGACAACTATCCTTTCTATGGCGTGATCGCGCGCGCCGCCGGCCTGGCGTGGCGGGAATTCCCCACTCTCCCCTCGCCTGCCTGGCCTGTATCCGCGCCTACGGGTGGCGATGAAGTCCTGCTGGTTGCGAATCCGCTGAAGCCATTGGGACGAACTCTAGATGCGGGCGACGTCGCCTCTCTGGAGACGTGGCTCGGCGCGAGTTCGCGGCGACGGTTGCTACTCGATACGGTTTACACTTTCGCCACGCGCTTCGATGCCGCGACACTTCGATTGCTCGATGGCAGGCAGACGATTCTGCTGCACTCTCTGACCAAAGGTTGGCTGCATCCGCGACTCTTTGGAATTGCGCTCGTGACGCCTTGGGATGTCGCAGAAGTCAGCTCCACGTTTCGTGACTCCCCACCCCCGCAGGAGAATCTTGCCCGTGCTCGCGAGTGTCTTGGCATTTTTGCGGAGACTCCATTCGAAGTCGCGAAAGCGCTAAAACACGCCAGGGCGGAGATGCTTGCTGCGGTACCGATTGCGAGATCGGCTCCGAGCCCGCACTGCCCGGGCTATTTCGTCCCCATTGAGAAAGAATGGCGCGAACTGCTTTCCTCCCACAACGTTCTGGCTCTACCGGCGAGCGTCTTTGGATCGCACCGCACGGACATCACGATTATCAGCAGCCTCTCGTTTGATAAATGACAATGGCTCAGACTCAACGCCGTAATCGGTGAAAACACAGAGGGAGAGTGAAGACAATTACGGCCGAGAGCGGCGTCCAGATCGTCAGTAGAGGTCAGGGAGGTATCCACTGCGTCCTCGTGTGCTCCTCCCTCGATGGCGACTATGAAGTACCTGAGGTAACCCGCACTGAATTGCACACCCTACGTGAGATCCTGAAAAGTACCTTGGAAGAGTTGTAACTTGTTAGGACCGGAAGCACAGTCGACACAAAAATGGTTTTACTTCTGGCCGGCTGCCGATTCGGAAGGCGGCGGCATATGCGAAGCGAATTCTCCGAAATATGCTTCGAAGGATTGGTGTCTCCCGAGGTCGACCCATTCTTCGTCCGACATGGCCGCCCGGGCCGCGAGTACCGCGCGTGCGGGAACTCCCACGGGGTAGCGCAAGCGAGACGTACGGTCCGTCATCGCCTGTTCGATCGTCACGGCAACCATTTCCGGTGGTCCCCCGGTTTTTGTTGCGCTTTGGAAAAGTGCGTTGGCAATCGTCACGGCGTTCGAATACGCAGACTGCTCCGGTGAAGGCAACGTCTCCAGGGCTTTTCCAATGATCGGCGTAAGAATGAAGCCGGGCTTGATCAACGCCACACGAATGCCGAAGGGTTTGAGCTCCTGAGCCAGCGATTCGCTCAGTCCTTCCAGCGCAAACTTCGTGGCCGCATAGACTCCGGAACAACTGGTGGCAACATGACCGGCGACGGAGCCGATATTGATAATCGAACCGCCACGCTGCTTTCGCATCGACGGCAATACCGCGCGAACGCAGCGCAGCAAACCAAACACGTTCGTTTCGAAAACACCTTTCACCGTTGCGTCGTCGACCTCCTCGAGCGGGCCCAATGGTGCGATTCCCGCGTTGTTCACAAGGACGTCGATCCTTCCTTCGCGTTCCAGAATCTGAGCCACGGCGTTCTTTACCGATTGCTCATCGTTGACGTCGAGCGGAATGATTTCGATCGGGCGCCCGCTCTTCGCCGCTGCCGCTCGAAGTTCGCCCGAACGATCGAGATTCCGCACGCTGGCGTAAACACGATGGCCCTTCCCGGCCAGATAAAGTGCCGTCGCCATTCCGATGCCGGTACTGCTTCCCGTAATCAAGATCACACTCATTGGTTTGAACCTCCCGCGTTCCCTAAACGGAATTGTTTCGAATGAAAGAAAATATCATAGCGGGCGTTATGGATCGAAGCTGGAGGCGAAAGGATTCGGCGTATATAATGCGGGCCCAACGATCGACAAGTCACATCAAGGAGCCGAATATGCCGTATCAAAGCACGCGACGGGATGTCCTGAAGAGAGGTTTGGCATTGGCAGGATTGACGGCCTTTACGATACCGGAGTGGGCGCTGCCGGCTCTGGCACAGGGAGAGACTCTCGTGCCGTTCACGGATGTACCGGCAAACGCGAACTTCACACCCGCTGTCGATCGGCGAACCCTCGATGTCCGGAAGATCGACGGTCCATTCACTCCCAAGGATCAATTCTTCACGACTCAGCACTACGGCCATCCGGAAGTGGATCCGGCCGCGTTTCGATTGAAGCTCTCCGGACTAGTGGACCGGCCCAAGTCGATGTCGCTCGATGACCTACGGAAGATGGGCAACAGCGAACTCATCGCAGGATTCGAGTGTTCAGGCAATCGGCGTCCGCTGCAGGGCCTCTCTGGAAACGGCCGCTGGACGGGCGTTTCCTTGAAGACAGTTCTGGATTCCGCCGGCGTGAAAACATCGGCGCGGGAATTTGTTTTCTACGGCGCCGATCACGGCCCGGAAGACGTCGAGTTCCGAACGCAGAAATTCAGCCTGGAATATCAGTTTGGCAGAAGCCTCGCGCGCGAAAAGGCGTTGTCGGGGGATCCCTTCCTGGCTTACGCGTTGAACGGAGAGCCGCTGACGAAACACCAGGGTGCGCCGCTGCGGCTGATTGTTCCGGGCTGGTACGGGGTTGCCAATGTGAAGTGGCTGTCGCAGATCCACGCACAGGAAGAACAATATCTCGGCAAGTATCAGGCGCGCTGGTACCGCACCGTCCGTGGCGAGATGATTGACGGCGAGATGAGGTGGAACGAAACTGCCGTCACCCACATGCAGCTGAAGTCGTTCATCGCGCGCGTCACTCGCACCGGCGACCACTACAATGTGCTTGGAGTGGTGCTCAACGACGGCACGCCGCTGAAGAACGTCGAAGTAAAGGTCGACGAAGGGCCGTGGCAGCCTGCCGCGATGGATCGATCGACCACAGCGAAGTATTCGTGGAAGCTGTTCAACTATACGTGGAATGGCGCCACGCCCGGCGAGCACACACTGGTCTCGCGAGTGACCGATGTGAATGGAATCGTTCAGCCGACGGAAAAGGATTTGGAAAACAAGAAGTCGTTCCTCGAAGACAACTCGCAGCAGCCGCGAAAGGTGATGATCTCGTAGGATCCTTCGCGCGCCAGGGAGACAGATTGCCATGCTGAATCCATCGATCAAAAGAAACCTGACCGGGATAGGAATCGTCGCCGAAGGCCACCATACTGTAGGTGCGGTCTATGACCGGCCAATATCCATCGACAAAAATCAACTTGGAATCAGGATCGTGCGCGGTCATAGACCGCGCCTACAGTGTGGATGCGCTGCGCGCCACTTGTTTAGAGACCCCTTGCAATTTAGACAGCACAGCCCGGCCAAGGGTGATTAAGGTTATCCGCGCGCCACAGTCTTAATGGGCAGCTTGTATAACCGCTTTCCTGTTGCAGCCGCGATGGCGTTCACCAGCGCGCCGGCCGCGATGGCCGTACTGGGTTCGCCAATACCGCCGGGCACCTCCGTACTCGGCACGATGTGCACCTCCACTTCGGGCGCCTCATTGTGGCGGATCATTTCATAATCGTTGAAATGGTGCTGCATCACGCGGCCATTCTGAATCGTGATCTCGCCCTTGAGCGCCGCGGTTAATCCATAGATGGTGCCGCCCTCCATCTGTGCCTTAATCGTATCCGGATTGATCACCCAACCGGTGTCGACGGCACACCACACCTTATGAATCTTCACGGTGCCATTCGCCACCGAAACTTCCGCGACCTGCCCGATGATGCTTCCAAAGGATTCCATCATCGCGATACCCCGCGCATGTCCGGCAGGCAATGGCTTCCCCCAACCGGATTTTTCAGCGACGAGATCGAGCACGGCACGATGTCTCGGCTCTTTGGCCAGCAGGTCGCGGCGGAATTGATAAGGATCCTTTCCAGCTGTCGTGGCGAGTTCATCGATGAAGGCTTCAATCACGTAGCCCTGCACCGAAGCACCGACGGACCGCCAGAACCCGTAAGGCACACCGGGATCGGTTTCGGTATATTCGATCCGAATGTTGGGAATGCTGTAAGGCAAACCCAGAGCGCCTTCCATCGAAATAAAATCAACGCCGGTTGGAGGTAGCGACCCGAGCCGCTTCATGAGCGACTGCTGAACCATGCGCTGCATGAACGCAACCGGTTTTCCCGCTGCATCGATCGCGCCCCACATCCGAACGTAAGTCGCCGGACGATAGAAATCGTGCTGGATATCGTCTTCACGAGTCCAAATGACTTTCACCGGCTTGCCAACCGCCTTCGAAGTCTCGACGGCGTCGGTTACAAAATCGGCTTCGCCTCGCCGGCCGAAACCTCCACCGAGATAGGTCGTATGAATGTTTACTGCTTTTGCCGACAGTCCGGAGGCGGCCACGGCGGCAGCATGAGATGCGGTCTGCCCCTGAGTCGGAACCCACACATCGCAGCGATCGGCACGGACGTCTGCCGTGCAATTCATCGGCTCCATGCACGCGTGTGCGAGAAAAGGCACTTCATACACGCGATCGATCGCACGCGTGTTCCCCTTCAGCGCAGCAGGCGCATCCCCGTCATTGCGGGCGATCTTGCCTTCCTGCTCGGCCAGTGCAACGTACTTCTTCGTGATGTCCGCACTGCTGAGTTTCGCCAGAGGCCCTTCGTTCCATTTCACATCAAGAGCCTGAGCGCCCTTGGATGCCGCCCAGTAGTTGTCTGCGACGACGGCAATTCCGCTGCTGATCTTCACCACGTTGCGCACGCCCGCAACGGCTTTGGCTTTATCCGCATTGAAGCTGTCGACCGAACCGCCGAATACCGGACAGCGCACCACACGTGCGATCAGCATATCCGGACGTTTCACGTCGATGCCGAACTCCGCCTTGCCATTGACCTTCTCCGGAATGTCGAACCGCGGCGTCGATTTTCCCAGCATGCGGAAAGTTTTTGGATCTTTCAGAGATACGGTTTTCGGAACAGGCAGGCTTGCGGCCTTGTCGACCAGCGATCCATATTTCAATCGGCGACCGCTTTGCGCGTGGATGACTTCGCCCTTATCCGTGGTGCAGGTATTTTCCGCAACATTCCACGTCTGCGCCGCTGCGGTAACGAGCATGGATCGCGCGCCGGCCCCTGCTTCGCGGAGCAGCTTCCACATGCCTCGCACACTGTTGCTGCCTGCAGTCAATTGAGCGCCGCCGAAGTTGGGATTCCCGTATTTCGGATCCGCGGGAACCCATTCGGTTTTGATCTTTGTCCAGTCGGCGTCAAGCTCTTCGGCAACGAGCATGGGCATGGATGTCATCACACCCTGTCCCATTTCCAATTGCGTGACCATGACCGTAATCGAATCGTCGGAACTGATCTTCACCCAGATATTCGGTTCGAATGTTCCGGCCGCCTCAACCGTTGAGAATCCGCGAAGACCGGGCAGTGTGGCGCCAATGATCAATGCGCCACCCGCGGAGCTGACCATCAGGAAGGAACGTCGACTCAGAGTTTTTGACATATGCGTCCTTCCTTATGCGCCGGCCGCGCGATGAATCGCGCGCCGGATGCGTTGATAGGTTCCACAGCGGCAAATATTGCCAGTCATTGCAGAATCGATTTCCGCGTCTGTGGGTTTGGAGTTTTTCGCCAGCAGCGCCGCCGCGGACATGATCTGGCCGGACTGGCAATAACCGCACTGGGGCACTTGCTCGGCGACCCATGCTGTCTGGAGCGGGTGAGTCGACGATGGAGAAAGCCCTTCGATCGTTGTGACCTTCTTCGTTCCCACGTTCGACACCGCGACACCGCAGGATCGGATCGGTGTACCGTCCAGGTGAACGGTGCAGGCGCCGCACTGCTGCAGGCCGCAGCCAAACTTCGTTCCGGTAAGACCGATCGCGTCGCGAATCACCCAGAGCAGCGGCGTGTCGGCACTGACATCCACGTTGTATTGCTTTCCATTGACAGTCAGAGAAACCATAAGAAAACTCCTTCCGATTCGCAAAATTTAACGCACTCGCCCGGAATTGCCAAGTCTCATGAACGAGTCATTGTTTGAATTACCGTGGCAGGAATCCAGAGGGGCTCCTGGTTTGAGTGACGCCTGGGTCTTAAGAGACTACTCATTTCGCTGTAGACTTTATCCATACCGCGTCGTGCGATTCTGCGGCACTTCTTGATTTCCCTCAAAGCCGGGCCTAAAATGCCGCCACATCTGGACATGTCGTCTGGTTTGGAGTCAAACATGAAAAACATCATCGGTTCGTCGGCACTTCTATTGCTTGTTTCAGTCGGCGTTGCGCCGCACACCAGTTTCGGGCAGTCTCTTTCTTCCGGGCTTGGAGCGACGTCCATCGGACCGGGGATTACCAATTTTGCGGAGTGTCAGAGTCAGGTGATCGGCCACCAAGAGAAGCTCATTGCCGACCGTATGGAGGCGAAACTGGCGAAGTCTTCCGCGTTGACGGTGGAGGAACGCGCCATCTGGGCTGCGGATATCCAGGCGCTCCGCCAGGTCACGCCGAAGCAGCCGAACTTCAAAGCGCCAGACGCGAAGAATCCGCAACATTACCTGCTCGGATTGACCAACGACGAGCAGGTCTCCATCAACTCCATGCACAGCCGCTATTCGCAGGAGAATAATCTGGCTTGCGAGCAAAAATACGGCGGCATGTCCCGTTATTCTTCAACCGCAGACAAGTCCACGCAGGCCCAATACGAAAAGGATTTGCGCGCCCAAATGCAGACGCCCATCGATATCGCGACCATCGCTGTCGGTCCGCTTCCAAGCCCGGTGCCGAAAACCCCAGCGCAGCAGGCCGCAGATCGAAGAGCCGCTCAGCAAGCGACTCGACAAACAGCGGCACAGTCGATGACCGCCTGCACGGACGCAGCCAAGGGGCTCCGTTTGAGCCTGATGGCAGATAAGATGCAGAAAACGCTCGACGGTACTCAGGGACTTTCTGCCAAAGACCGGACGGATTTCGAAGCCGATATCAAAGCAACGCGGGATGCGGCCGCAAAGGGACTGGATCAGGTCCCGCCCGTCGATCCCAGCAACCCAGCCAGAGTCATGACGCGCCTCACATCACAGGATCAAGTCGATTTGATTTCCGAATTCGGGACTCAGTTCCTGGCGAAGTTGCAGGAATGCACCAAACGCTGAGGCAACCGCATCAATCAAGACTGTGAAATGGGCGGGGGAGTTTCTGCAATTCCCCCGCACCATTATTTCCGCGAAGGACCCTCCTCATACAAGAGCGCTTAAGATAACGTGATGATTCCGTTTTCGGTTCTCGATCTGGCGTTTGTAACTGAGGGTTCCACACCGGCAGATGCGTTGCGCAATTCGCTGGATCTGGCACAACACGCGGAGCGCTGGGGGTACACACGGTTCTGGCTGGCCGAGCATCACAACATGGCCGGGATCGCGAGTGCGGCGACGGCAGTCGTCATTGGACATGTTGCCGGCGGTACGCGAACGATTCGTGTCGGATCCGGCGGTATCATGCTGCCGAATCATTCGCCTTTGGTGATTGCCGAGCAGTTCGGCACCCTCGAGTCTCTCTATCCCGGTCGTATCGATCTTGGACTCGGCCGAGCACCGGGCACTGATGGGCGGACGCTCCGCGCTCTTCGACGCGACTTCGAGAGCGCCGAAAGTTTTCCGCAGGATGTTCGCGAATTGCAGTCCTTTCTCGGTGATGCTCAACCCGGACAGGCGGTTCAGGCCGTTCCCGGCGCAGGCACGAAAGTTCCAATCTGGATTCTTGGCTCAAGTCTCTTTGGAGCGCAGCTCGCAGCAGCGCTCGGCCTGCCGTACGCCTTCGCGGCCCATTTTGCGCCCGGCCATTTGATGGAGGCTCTGCAGATTTATCGCGCTCAATTCCGGCCGTCTGCCCAATGCGATCGTCCCTACGCGATGATTGGTGTCAGCGGAATAGCCGCCGATTCGGATGCCGCGGCACGACGACTTTTCACTTCACCCCAGCAGGCATTCACGAACATCGTTCGCGGCACGCGCGGAAAACTGCGGCCACCGATCGACGATATTGAAACCTACTGGTCAGCGGCCGAAAAGGTACAGGCGTCGGCCATGCTGGCCTGTTCGTTTGTCGGGTCCGCGGATACACTTCGAGACAGTCTTGGCCGCTTCCTCGAAAAGACACACGCGGATGAGTTGATGATCGCGTCCGCGATCTACGACCACAAGGCAAGGCTGCGATCCTACGAGATCTTCGCAGAATTACGGAAAGACTGACTCAATCGGAAGTCGATACGGTATGGGCGGCGATTGGGCGATAGGATGCCTCACTCCGCCGAAGTATTCACTCTAGTTTCCCTCGAGAAACAACCGTCGGTCCAATATTGCGAGAAACCGAATCGTGGGAAAATGCCGGGATTTCCATGAATTCAATGGGTGGTGTCTCAGTTTGAAATTCAGGCTCCCCTCCTGGAACAGGAGGGGTGGCGCGAAGCGCCGGGGTGGTAGCCAAATCGAAAAGTTTCCCTTGGCTATAGC
>Ga0209488_10000443_pt1 | contig 34605 bp, 29 predicted proteins | sample Rivendell_Oct201_8_FD_188349 | JGI IMG/M metagenome (GOLD analysis project Ga0209488, IMG submission 188349) | Vadose zone soil microbial communities from the Eel River Critical Zone Observatory, Northern California, USA -... | ecosystem: Environmental > Terrestrial > Soil > Vadose zone >...
AACCTCGACGTCGGCCGATATATATCCCCGCACCTGAAGGCGGAAGCCGGTCTGATGTGGTCGACTCCGCGCGACCACTATAGTTACTCGTCCAGCTACCTACAACCGGGGCAGTACACGTCGACTTATCGGAGCGTGCATCCCACCAGCGTTTCTGGCGCATTTACGTACCAGTTTCTTGAGAACGTTTTTGCGCATCCGTACGTTTCGGCAGGCATTCGCGTGACTTCCCTGTACGAAGAGTCTCGGACCTACACGTACGGCTCGACCTACACTGGGCCTCCCAATGTGATATCGGGCACTGGCAGATCCTCGGAAGTGCGGCCTTTCGTGGCGGCGGGATTCAAGTCCTACTTCAATGAATGGGCGTATATGAGGTCGGAAGTTCTCACGGCATTCGACAAGAAGGGCCCGTCCCACGGAACGCTCCGAATTGGCTTCGGCATCGACTTCTAAGAAAGGAAAACCATCATGAATACTCAATCGATCGTCATTACCGTGCTTGTTGTACTTCTGGTCGCGCCATCCGCGATGGCTGCCCACCGCCAGGAATCACCCGAAGTGTGGAAGGGTTACACTCAAAAGCTGGAGGCAGGCGCTTTCCTGCAGGTTCGCATGAAGGACGGCACCAAGGTGAAGGGGTACTTCATCCCCAGTGCCGGCGAAACGCTGCGTCTCAGACCGAAGACCCGGATCCCTGTGCCGATCCGCGATTTCCAGTTCAGCGAAATTGAATCCATCGACCGCAAGGGCGACAGCTTCTGGAGTCCCGGAATGAAAGTCCTCACCGGTACCGGCGTCGGTATCGGCACCGTGATGCTGATCCTTCTTGGCGTATACGCCTACGGCGACTAACAGAATTGGGGTCAGACCCCTCGTTTCCCTATTTCTATGTCTTGGAAATAGGGAAACGAGGGGTCTGACCCCTATTTTGCTGGGCCGTAGATTCGGTGCATGAGCGTCCGTTGAGAGAAAGGCAGATAAGCCAAAGCCGCAACACCAGCCAACGCGACGCCATATCGAATTGCGGGTACCGCCAGCAACGGAGATGCGGCCCATGCGCCATCCAGCAAAAGCAGTAGCGGAAAGATCCTGTTGAATTTCCTTCCGGCTGCCGGATGCGCAAGCATCACAGAAGAAATCAGAAACAGCCGGACAGCAATCCCCAACATCGCTGTAACGATCACACCTCCGAGCAGCACGGTATCGAGTTCGAGTTTGTTCACATAGAACAATGCCGCGAAGTACATCGCCAGACATCCGAATTGAATACCCAGAAACAGTGCTCGAGCGCTGCGCAGAGAAAGCGCGATTTCGGCCGCAGGTGCCGGCGGCCCCGGTTTCGCCTGCACGTTTTCCAGCCGGCGGCGAACTTCTCCGATATCCCGGGGGCGGCGTGTGCTGTCTTTCTGAAGGCAGTCTTCGATGAGCGATCGGACCGTGAAGGGAGTGTCCGCTGGAAGCTTGGTCCAGTCCGGATCTTCACTGACGATCCTCGCGATCATATCGGTCCAGGCGCTGCCATCAAACGCCCGCTTCCCGCTGAGCATTTCGTACAGAACGCAGCCCCACGCCCAGACATCTGTCGAATGACCCACCCGTTGGCCTCGAGCCTGCTCCGGCGACATATAAGCGACGGTTCCGACGATCGCCGCAGCCTGAGTCGAAAACGTAGTTCTATTGGATGGATCGCTGCCGCCCGATGGCTGAAGGATCTTGGCAATACCGAAATCGAGAACCTTCACCGTGCCGTCTCGAGCAAGCCGGATGTTGGATGGCTTGAGATCTCGATGCACGATTTCCCTGGAGTGTGCAGCTTCCACGGCAGCGGCGATCTGGATCGCGATGGCAATTGCGTCATCAGCCGACAGGCGTTCGCGTGCGATTCGATCGGATAACGTTTCTCCTTCGATCAGTTCCATCACCAGCGCACACATGTCGTCCACCTGTTCGAAGCCGAACACCGCTGCGACATTTGGGTGCGTGATGGATGCCAGAATCCGCGCCTCGCGCTTGAAGCGGCCGAGGCCGACGGCATCGAGCGAAGGCGATTCCAGCAGAACCTTGATGGCGACATCCCGATCCAGACGCGAATCGCGAGCTCTGTAGACTTCCGCCATCCCACCGACGCCAAGAAGTGGGCCAATGAGATAGTGTGCGACCCGACGTCCGGACAGAGCACCGCTGGGCTCCACGGACATCGCCCGGGCCTCCATCTCCATGGCCGGTTGATTCATGAATTCGGATTTCTGGTTCACCGCCGCGACCAGGGTTTGCACTTCGTGGCGAAGTTCACTGTCGCCGTTGCACGCGTCATTCAGAAACGTCTCCCTCTCTCCGGGATCGAGTTCCAAAGCGGCATGAAAAAGTTCCTCAACCTTCTGCCAACGGAACGAGTTCATTCCGCATTCCCCTGTCCGCTGAGTTCTCTGTGGAGCCAGGCTTTTGCGAGAGTCCAGTCGCGCGCAATCGTAAACGGAGAGACATTGAGGATTTCGGCGGTTTCTTCAACGCTGAGTCCTCCGAAGAATCGCAGCTCGACGACCTTGCTCTTGCGTTCGTCGACGGCGGCGAGACGCTCCAAGGCTTCATCCAGCGCCACAAGATCCGAGCTGCGTTCCGAAGACACCACCACGGCTTCATCGAGCGCCACGGGGCGTACGCCGCCTCCACGCTTGCCGTAGCCCCGGGACCTGGCGTGGTCCACAAGCACGCGCCGCATCATTTGTGCGGCGAGTCCGTAAAAGTGCGATCGGTTTTCCCATCGCGCGTTCTTCCAATGCACCAGCCGAAGGAATGCCTCGTTCAGGATCGCGCCTGTTTCCAGCGTCGCATTCGATCGCTCGCGGGCCATATAGTGGCGGGCCAGCCGGCGCATTTCGGCATAGATCAGCGGCGTGAGTTTCTCGAGTGCGTCCTTGTCGCCGCTGGTCCACGCCTGAAGCAACACCGTGACATCCTGTGGGACGCTTTGCGCTTTGTCGTCCATGCGTGGCGGCATTCTAGCCCCCGCGTCCCGGAAATGCACCAATACAGGTTGGCGGAGATTTTTTGCGCATGTCGACGCGTCGAATTGAGGCTATGATTCCGCTGAACTCTCGTGGAGGAAAACACTCGATGACTGCCTTACATCGCCGATCGATTGGGATTGTTCTGGTCTGCCTGCTTGCCGCAACATCGATGCTCGCGTTGCAGCCACAGACACGAAGCGTCAGTGACGCCGTGTACACCGATCAGCAAGCCGTACGCGGCCAGGCAACATACAAGGCGAAGTGTTCCAGCTGTCATGGCGACAAGCTGGAAGGCCGCGTCGGGCCGCCGCTGGCCGGAGACGATTTCCTCGCGAATTGGAACACGCAGCCATTGCTGGAACTCGCCAACAAGATCCGAAAGACCATGCCGAAGGACGAAACCACCGCCAAGCCGACCTCGCAGGAAACGGCGGACGTGCTGGCCTACATGCTTCAGACCGGAAAGTTCCCCAGCGGACGCACAGAATTCCCAGCAGACGATACGGCTCTCGCAAAGTTGAGTTTTCCTGCAGCCGCTGCGGCGGCGCCAAAGCCGGCGCTTGCCGCACAACAGCCTTCCAGGCCGCCTACCGGTAATCTTGCCCAGGTGATGCGTGGAATTCTTTTCCCGAGCGCGAATATTGTGTTCACCACCCAGAGCATCGATCCCGGAGTCAAAAGGACTCCTCCGAAAGACGATTCACCCACCGGCGGCTTTGACTGGCTCACATGGGGCGGCGGAGTTTATACCGGATGGGACGTCGTCGATTACGCTTCCGTATCTCTGGCAGAATCCTCATCGCTGATGCTCACTCCCGGACGGCGTTGCGAGAACGGCAAGCTTGTTCCCGTGACCGATGCGGACTGGATCAAATTTACCAGGGAACTGGAGGATGCCGGCAAGGCCTCCTACAAGGCATCGCAAACCCGAAGTCAGGACGCCGTCAGTGACTCCACCAACCAGCTCAACGATGCCTGCCTGCACTGCCATAATGTTTATCGCGGCAGAACACACTGCGAATCCTCAGCACGGCGATAACGTGATGATTGCCCGCAGACGATTGCGAACGGCCCTGATCGTTGCGATCGCGGCCCTGTCGCTGACACACGTATCCGTACGTGGCGCCGACACGCTGCCGGCGCAGATCAGCGACGCTGCCTATTGGAAAATGATTACGGATTTCTCCGAGCCCGACGGATTCTTCCAATACACCGTCATCACGTCCAATGAAACGGCCTACCAGGAAGTGCTGCCGCAATTGGCCAAGTCGATCGCGCCCGGCGGCACCTATCTGGGCGTTGGGCCCGAGCAGAACTTCACCTACATTTCGGCACTGCGACCGAAGATCGCCTTCATCATCGATATCCGTCGAGACATGATGATCGAACACCTCATGTACAAGACCGTTTTCGAAATGTCCGCCGATCGCGCCGATTTCGTCGGGAATCTTTTCTCGAGAAAACGTCCGGCGCAATTGGCCGCGGAACCTCCCGTTGCAGCCCTCTTCCAGGCATACGCTGGAGCCAGAGGCGATGCGAGCCTGATGGAAACGAATCTGGCAGAGATCGTGCGGCGCCTGAAGATGGTTCACGGCTTCGCATTGAATGCCGATGATGAACGCCGGCTTCGCGCGATTTACACCACGTTCCTCCGCGAAGGCGTGGTGAGTTTCAACTCCAGCATCGAGAGCCCCGGCTACAGGGCGTTGATGATCGCTACGGACGGGCAGGGAAAGAACTGGAGTTTTCTTGCATCAAAAGAGAATTACGACCGGGTTCGCGAAATGCAGCAGAAGAATCTGATCGTGCCGCTGGTGGGCGATTTCGGCGGACCGAAAACCATTCGCTCGGTCGGGCAATACATGCGCGACCATGGTGCCATCGTCAATTTGTTTTATCTCTCCAATGTTGAGGATTACATCGGAAGCGTGTTTGCCGGTTATTCGCGCAACATCGCGTCATTGCCGGTGGACTCCACCAGTCTGTTCATCCACGTTTCGCTCACATCGAATTCATTCCGTCCCTGGATCACGCGAATCAGCGAATTCGCGGCTTCCCGCAATATCCGCTGAACCGCAACCGCTATCCCTTCACGTAGGCAAGCTTCGCCGCCACTTTCCCGTCGCGCACGGTGAACATATCGACGCCTCGAAGGTGCCACGGTTGACCATTCCTCGATTTGCGATAAACCCAGCGCACCACAGCGCGATCGCCGCTCACGATCGTATCCTCGGCCTCGAAGATGGAGTCGGTGTTACGGATGAACCATTCTCGCCAGAATTGGACGACGGCAGCCTTGCCTTCAATCCGCAGACCATCGGGCGGCGGGCCGGTGTTTTCAAATACGGTGTCCTCGGTCAGTAGATCGGACAATGAGTCCGCATCGTGTCGGTTAAACGCCGCGTTGAAGCGTTCGATGACAGAGCGGGTCGTCTCAGAGGTCAATGGTCCGTCTCCTAGTGGGAAAGCGGAAGTCCGTTCTGGCCGATGGGCGCAAGAGATTCGATGGTCGAATATCGAACAACGCCATCCGGAACGATATAGAAACCGTTTTGTGCGGCGCTGGAATCATCAGGTATTGCCGCAAGAACAAAATTCTCGGAATCGCGAACCAAGCCAAAACGGAATCCGGAGACCGGTCCACTCGCGAAATTATCCGGCAGCAGACCCGCTTCGATCATTTGCGGGAGACTGCCCCACTTTCCGCCGCTAGTGGACAGGTACGTCACCTCGGCAGTCATCATTGTTCTGAGGTTTGCCACCACGGCTGCCTCGTTCGCTGCACCACGATTGGACAAACCAACCTCGCTGACACGAGCGCCGGCCGGAACATCGGCAGACGTCGCGACTTCCCTTTTCGCGCTCCCGCCCGGAAATTCAATGTCGACTCCCGTGGCGATGACACCTTCCACAGTAATGATCGAAGGTTTCATCAACCCCGACTGCACGCCACCGGTAAGCGTAGGCACATAGGTTCCCTGAGGAAGACTCAGAAAGGCGAATGAACCGTCCGCACCCACTGTTTCTTCAAACACATTGAAAGACGACGGATCACTGAAAACTAGACGGACGTCACCGACGTCCGAACTCAAACCACTGACATGCCCGCTGATTTTTCCAAAAGGAATCGACGGATCGACCGCCAAGCGAATCTGAAGTTCCGTGGCAGTTATACCGGCAATCTTGAGCTTTGGATAGGAACATCGTGGTGGTGCTCCCCGGACGCAGGCACGCAGATCCGTGTCTCCGTAGGCAAGCGATTTCAACGTATATCCAAACGGAAGCGACATGAGTTCAACGTCTCTCTCGTCTTCCGGTAGTTTGATCCGGAACATTCCCGAGGCATCTGGTTTCACCAGAACCGTAACAATGGTGGAGGGAGCCGTGAGGGACAGCATGAAGTTGGGAACAGGTCCACCGCCTTCCACTACCGCTCGTCCGAAGACTTCCTGTTCGCGCGGGACGACAATTTCAACATTAGCAACGTCCTTCGCTGCCACCGTTACGCGCGGAGTGGACGCGACCTTATTCTCCGGCCGAACCTTTGCGATGTACCTGCTGTTTCGCAGGACGCGCGCAAACTCGAAGGTTCCATCCGAATTAACCCTCGTTTCGATTGCGGAAGTGGCGTCACCTTCGAGTGCGACACGGAACGGACCCGTTCCCGAATCAAATCCGACAACACGGCCACTGACACTGGACCAGGGATTCGGCGATGTCGTTCCGAATCCCACCTGCAATTCCGACGATTCTTTATCGGAAACGGTGAACGAATCGGTCAACAGGTTCACGCCGGCGAATGTGACCGATCTGAGGAAATACGGCGACGGTATTCCCGAACGTTGCGTCGCAATGCGATAGTCGCCGGCAGGAAGCCGAATTTTGAAGCCTCCGTCGGACAGCGCATCCACTTCTACCTGGATCAACTGAAGTCCGCTTGCCACAGCAGTGCGTTTCAGTGTGTCGAAAGCGACATCACTGGGCGCGGGATTCCAATCCTTGGCGAAGCCATGCGCGAGATACAGGGTGAACTTCGGAGGCGGTCCATTGCCGTCGACGGTCACCCGGCCGGAAACATCCACTGGCGCCGGTATGGCGACGGCAAGATCGGCGACATCCTTATCGGGTATCACGACAATGACTGGCGGAGATGAGACCGCAGACGTCATGGAAACCCGCGCCGTGTAAACTCCCGGCATTACTTTCGCAATAGCAAACGAACCATCGGAATTAATGGCAGCATCGAACGCATTGTTGGCGACAGTGCTGATAAGCGTAATACGAGCCGAAGGGTTTTCGCCGATGAGACCCTTAACGTTCCCGCTTACCCTGACGCCGTTTGAAATTCCCAGCGTGACTGCAAGTTGTACCGGCTTGTCCGACGCCGCAATCCGGAGGCGATTCGTCTGGAGATCGCGCTCGCCGCCGGTTAAAGACTTGATGTAGAAACCGGCCGGAATACGATCCACGAGAACCCGATATTCCCCTTCGATGACCGCAGCCTTGAACGTTCCGTCCGGTTGAACGGCAGACACCGCCGAAATCGGGCCTTCGAATCTCAGCAGTCCAGATGGGCTACCGCGGCCTTCCACAGTGACTGTCCCGGCGACATCGAAGAGTGGCGGCATCGCGAATTCAATTCCGCTGATGTCCCGATCCACAACGACGCTCACCGGCTGCATTCCGCCGGAAGGAGAAACAGAAAAGGAATAGGTGCCTGCCCGAAGATGAAGCAATTCGAACGATCCATCGGCCGCGATTGTGCTGAAGACATACCGCGATTCGGAAGAACCCTGCACATCTGTCGGCGGAGTGGGCTGACTCGGAGGACGGATCACACGGCCATTCAGTCGAAATCCAGTCAGAGTGGCAGGCAGGACGAAATTGAGACTCTCCGTGGCCGCCACGGCAGCGACGGTCACAACGCCGGAATACGACGCCGCCGAATCGCTGGTTCGAACGGAATACCGCCCCGGAGGAATATTCGCAAAACGAAAGTCGCCAGCGGCGTTTGTGTATGCGTTATAACTCACGGATTTTTCGGCGGGCTTCCCCGCATCCGGCACTTCCTCCGCGACAATCAACGAACGCGTGTAGGGCGTTCCATCCGCGTAACTGACACGACCCACGATTGTACCGGCCGGCCGCGGCGGAGCAGCCTGTTGGAGCAACAATGCGGCGAACAGGAAGAATGCGTTCATTGTGGTTTCACCCTCATGTTGGATACTCCGCTACGAGCATCGATAACGCACACGAAATCATGAATTCGTTATCAGCGTCTCTGTATAAGACCCCGGATCAGGTCCGGTGGATTTCCATGGATGGTCAAAAATCTACAATTCCCGGCGATGGATGTTGAGTAAGTGACCAATAGTCTCCATTTTCAAATTAGGTTCCCACCCGCTATGCCGGACCCGCGATGCATGAAACTCTTATTCAGTCTTGCGCTTCGCGTTGACTCGAATTCCTCACTTGTCCTTTTGATACGTCCAGTTTCTTTTTAGGACACCCCCGCGGCCAAACAAGTTGCCTTCATGCCGTGCCACGTGTATCTTTTCTCTCTCCACTGTTGAACCAGTTTATGTCTCAGGAGGGAACGGAGTCGCACATGCGCATCAATTTCATCAAACATTCGATCTATCGCAGATCGGTCGCCGTCGTAAACCGATGGCAAAGTGAGCGGGCGCAGACTCGGTTCTGAATCGTCGGCCTGCTCACCGGCGAGCGGGCACCTTCCAGAGTTTTTCCTCTCAAAGATTCCCGTTCGTCGACTTTTTCAAATGGCGTGACCGCGCCGGAAGAAAGGTTCATGGAAACCCATGATCGTCGTCGAAGAACATCGTAATCCCCAGAGATTCGGGGCCGCACTCCGGCTTGTCCTGCGGCGGTATCTCGCGCAGGTGCGCCGCCGGCCGGCAATCGCATTGCCGGCTCTGTTGCTGCCGGGCATCGGAGATGTATTGGTTTTCTACACGCCGCCTCTTGTGGTGGCAAAACTCCTCCGCGCATTCGCCACGGACCACCGATTGTCGGCAAGAGAGCTGCTGCCTTTCGTCGCGGCGTTTGCCGGATTATGGCTTGCAGGAGAAGCCATGTGGCGCCTTGCCGCGCCGTTCATCGCGCGTGCGGAAATCCGTGGAATCGAATCGCTGTACGTCGAAGCTATGGACGAACTGCTGGCCAAGGACCTCGCGTTCTTTCAGGACAATTACGCGGGTTCGCTCACCAAGCGTGCACTCGGTTATGCCCGTCGTTTCGAAGATGTCTTCGACGTGATGTGCTTCCAGGTTGTGCCCAACATTCTGCCGCTGGCGTTTGTTTCGGTTGTTCTCTGGAGATACTCGCCGCTGCTGATTCTGGTGTTGTTTGGAATGCTGAGCGCAACCTGCGTGCTGATTATCCCCAGAATCCGCAGGCGCCGGCGTCTCGTCGATATTCGCGAGGCCGCCTCGAATATTCTCGCGGGTCATCTGGCAGACTCCATCGCCAATGCAGAAACCGTTCGCGCCTTTGCCCGCGAATCCGATGAAGCCCAGATTCACGCGACGAATGTGGCCGATTTCGGGGCCAAGACCCTGCGTTCCTGGGATTACCAGAATCTGCACGTCGATCTGATCACGTCGCCGCTGTACGTGCTCACCAACACGCTGGGGTTGATTGTCGCCTTGTCGACCGGAGGCGGCACGGGTCCCAGCCTCGAAGCGGTCTTCATCACGTTCAGTTTCTACACCGCCGTGACGCGGGTGATGTGGGACTTCAATCGCATTTACCGGAATCTGGAAGGCGCCCTGACCGATGCCGCTCAGTTTGCGGATCTGCTGCTCGATCCCCCGACCGTTGTGGATACGGGGAATCCGGAACCATTTGCGCCGTCCGATCACAGCATCGATATCCGCGACATTTCATTTCGCTACTCCGCGGCACAGTCGTTGCTGTTTGAAAAATTTTCGCTGCGGCTTGCGCCCGGATCCAAGGTTGGACTCGTGGGCCGATCCGGCGGCGGCAAGACGACGCTCACGCGCCTGCTGCTGCGATTCTCCGATGTCGAGCGGGGCGAAATTCTGGTGGGCGGACAGCGCATCGATTCGATTTCACAGGCGGATCTGCGCGCGGCCATCGCCTATGTACCGCAAGACCCCGCGATGTTTCATCGATCCATTGCCGACAACATTCGTGTCGGCCGGCCCGGCGCGAGCGATGCCGAAGTGCGCGAGGCCGCGCGGCTGGCTCATGCCCTCGAATTCATTGAAGCGTTGCCGGCCGCGGAGAAGACTCTGGTCGGAGAACGTGGAGTGAAACTCTCCGGCGGACAGCGTCAGCGCATTGCGATTGCCCGTGCGATTCTGAAGAATGCTCCAATCCTGATTCTCGATGAGGCCACCAGCTCGCTCGATTCGGAGAGTGAATCGCTGATTCAGGATGCGCTCTGGACGCTGATGGCCGGCCGCACGGCAATCGTGATTGCCCACCGCTTATCGACCGTCAAACGAATGGACGAATTGATTGTTCTCGATCACGGACAGATCGTCGAAAGAGGCTCGCACGACGTGTTGCTGGCACTGGGAGGGATTTATTCCATGCTGTGGTCGCATCAGTCCGGAGGCTTTCTGTCTTCCGCCATCGATTCGATTGAGAATTCCAGATAGTGCTACTATTTCACGTACCCCCCGTGGATTGTGAGCTTCAATGAGAAAAGCTTGTTGTGCTGCAGTGGCCGGCTTGATTGTCGCTGCGTTGGGCTGTTCATGGACTCTCCTGGCTCAGCAGGAACCCGCCGCTCCAATTCTGGCGGCCATGCGCCGGGCCGATCCCGCCATTCAACATGTGGATGTCACCGCCTCGGTTCCAGCCGCGGGCGGGATAACTCTGGAACTCGTGATCGGCAGTGCGAAAGCGGACCGTGCTCCGCGGACAGACGGCGCATTCGATTGGCTCGCCGGGGAGTCGCTCTCCTTGTTGTCCGATAACCCGACCGGCAATCCCGTCATCCGTGTCGTGAAATCCTATCGACACAACACTTCAATGTGCTGCGCCCTGCGCGTGCTCCGCGCAACTCCAGCGGAATTTGTGGTGTCGCGTTCCGGACTGGAGGGCGCGATTCTGCCGAACCTCAAACTCTGGTTCGATTCCAACGCCGGCACCGCGACCTCCGCCGAATACACGCCATTTTCGATTCAGGCCATGCGCATCGATTCGGGCGTGCCGAATTTCACGGCGGGAGATGGCAGACAATTCTTCACGATTCGCGCAACGAGCGCAGTTCCCTTCCTTCAATTGATGCCTGGCAGGGCCGATGCTCCCACGCGATCGGCCACTAGCGTGCCGACCGCTTTGTTTGGTCCGCGCGCCCCGTCTTTGCCGCAATCCACATATCAGGAATTTTCAGAGGCACGGACCGCCCTTGTGGCTCCTGGAGTACGAAGTGAACCAGTTAAGATTCGGGAAACGATCGGGCCAATTCAGGTCGTCGGAACCCGCGTTTGGCTCGGCAAAACGTTTCAGGACGCCGAAGGCTATTCCGGTGTCGGAGCGTTCGGGTATCTGGATCAAAACGAGGGAAAATTCCATCTGTTCTCTCCTCCGGAAATTCGCGACTGGTCCGTGTCAGCCATATTGATTGAGGACCAGACCGCGTGGCTCGGATTGGTATCCCACAGAGAGTCCTATGACGCTGCCGGCGGTGTGCTGCGCATCGACATGCAAACCATGCAGGTCCGGAAATACGATTCAGACGGCGTCGCCAGCGACTTTGCGCGTTTCGAGGACCGATTGTATCTGGCGACCTCGACCGGCATCGGTGTCGTGACGAAAGATGGTTCCATCCAACATGTATTTCTGGATCAGGCTGCGGATCGCACCTACCGACTGAACTCTTACTGAAATTCCATACCGCCGGCATTCCGCGACGACGCAATCGGTTGCTCCATTGAAAGTTTTCTTGCAAACCGTACGGGAGTGCTGAATAGTCTCGGAAAAATCGTCGTTGCGGAGGCGGATCGTGAAAAAGCTTTGTCTGCTGGTATTGCTGGTAACACCGCTGTGTGTGTGGCGGGGACTCACTCAATCAAACGAGGACCTGCTCAACGTCGCGAAGAACACCGACAACGTCACGACCGAGAGTATGGGCTACGATCGCAAAAGTTACAGCGCGCTCAAACAGATCAACACTTCCAATGTGAAGCGCCTCGTGCCCATCTGGAGCGCCGGTCTCATGAACGATCTGGGCGAACTGGCGGCGCCGGCCGTTTACAACGGCGTCATGTATCTGATTAACGGCAAGTACACCTTTGCCATCGATGTTGAAACCGGCCGGCAGATCTGGCGCACTCCCGTCGAAGTCGAGCCGGGGGCCACCCGGGCCGCGATCAACCGAGGCGCGCCGACGATCTACAACGGCAAACTTTTTCGTGTGACGATCGACAACCATCTTGTCGCTCTCGACATGAAGACCGGCAAACAACTGTGGAACCAGAAATTCGCGGAAGCGAAAGAAGGCTACTACTCCACGAGCGCGCCGATTGTCGCCAACGGCGTGTTGATTTCCGGAATGGCCGGCGGAGAATCGACCACTCGCGGATTTCTCGACGGCTGGGATCCGGACACCGGAAAGAAACTGTGGCGCCGCTACACCATTCCCGCGCCCGGTGAACCGGGCTCCGAGACCTGGCCCAAAAACAGCGACGCGTGGAAACAAGGCGGAGGGCCAACCTGGCGCTCCGGAGCATACGATCCCGAACTGGACCTTGTTTATTGGGGAACCGGCAACGCCGAGCCCTACGATCCCCGGCCGCGCCAGCAACTCGACAGCCTGTTCACCGCAAGCGTGCTCGCGATCCATCCGAAGACCGGCGAAGTGGCTTGCTACTTTCAATACACGCCCAACGACGTTTACGACGTGGATGCGACCGACGAGCATGTGCTCGCCGATATCCGGATCGGCGGCCAGATCCGGAAGGTGATGATCCAGGCCAACAAGAGCGGGTTCATGTACGTGCTCGATCGCACGAATTGCAAACTGATCGCCGCGCATCCCTACGTCAAAGTCAACTGGGCCACGCATGTGGATCTCGCCACGGGCCGGCCCGTATTGACGGATGTCTACAAGCGGTTTCTTGCCGGCGAAGAAGTGGAGATCTGGCCGTCGCGCGGCACCAACGCGGTGCCCATCGCGTTCAATCCGGCCACGGGATTGATTTACGCCAGCACATGGGACGTCCCGCGAATTCAAAAGCTGGCGCAGCCGGCCGTGCAGGTTATTGGCGCGACGTCGACTGGAGTCGACGCCAGAAACCCCGTCGCCAAACCGGGCGAAGTGGTCGGCCATTTCCTCGCAATCAATCCAGTCACCGGCGAGAAGAAGTGGGAGATTCCACTGAACGATCTGCCGGGCTCCGCAGGCATGCTGGTGACCGGCGGCGGATTGATTTTTACCGGCAAGCTATCGGGCGAGTTCCTCGCACTCGATGAGGCCACCGGCAAAACGCTCTGGCAATTCCCCACCGGTTCGAGCGTCAACGCGACCGCAATCACGTTCACCCACAAGGGCCGGCAATTTGTGACGGTCGCATCGGGGATGGGCGGTGTTCTTGCGAATCGCTACGCGTTGGGCAAGGTGCCCACCGGCGGCTCGGTGACGACGTTTGCGCTGCTGCCGAATTAAGATTTGCGGTGGATCCGACTGCCAAGCCGCGCTTGACGTACGAACTGCTTCGTAGTAACGTCTTCGTACATGAAGACACCGACACCCGCTCTGCCCAAACCGACTGAGGTCGAGATCGAAATCCTTCACGTGCTGTGGGAGCTTGGCGAAGCGACCGTGCGCACCGTCCACGAGCATCTCGCGCAGACCAAACAGGCGCAGTACACGACGACTCTGAAGCAACTGCAGATCATGACCGAGAAGGGACTCGTCAAGCGCGATGAATCGGAACGCTCGCACGTGTACCGCGCGGCGGTCTCGAAAAGCCAGGTGCAGCGCCAGATGACCACCCATCTGATGAATCGTGTATTCGGCGGATCCGCACGGGGAATGCTGATGGAAGCGCTCGGAGCCGGAAGGGTTTCGAAGAAAGAACTCGCGGAGATACGCCAGATGATCGACGACTACGAGAAAGGGAAAAAGCGATGATCCGAACATTGGTCCTTCCTCAACTGATGAACCGCGCCGCCTGGACCCTGATGCATTTCCTGTGGGAAGGCGCCCTGATTGCCGCAATCACTTCCGGACTGCTTCGCCTTCTCTCCAGGCGATCGTCGCAGGCACGGTACGCTGTCGCCGTCGGCGCGCTGTGCACCATGATCGTCGCGCCTCTGGCCACATTCGCTTTCTACGCTCGTGCCGGGTCCTTGTCGCGCACGCTGATTCTTCGATTCGTGGAATGGATGGATCCTTCTGTTCTGTCCAGAACCGTAGTGCTGCCGATGCCGCACCATTCGAGCCCATGGACGGTATGGGTGGTGAGCCTTTGGTTTGCCGGAGTCCTTCTCAGTTCCCTGCGCATCTTCGTCGGGTGGCGGCTGACGCGCAGCCTGCTGCGTTTCGCTTCTGATGCCGTCCCCACACCGGTAAAGGAAATGTTCGAATCCTTGAAAACAAGAATGGCATTTGCGCGGCCGGTCTCTCTCCTCCTCAGTGCAAGCATTGATGGCCCGGCCGTGATTGGCTGGCTGCGCCCCGTCGTTCTTCTGCCGATCACCGCCGTGACCGGACTCGATGCCGCACAGCTGCAGGCGGTGCTGGCGCACGAACTGGCGCACATCCGACGGCATGACTTCTTCGTGAACGTCCTTCAACAATGCGTCGAATCGCTGCTGTTCTATCACCCCGCGGTCTGGTGGCTGTCGCGCCGCGTGCGGATCGAACGCGAACATGTTTGCGACGATCTGGCGGTGGCCGTGTGTGGCGATGCGACCGTATATGCGAAAGCCCTCGTCGAATTGGAACGCGGGCGCTCCAATGTGCCGGAGATGGCGATGGCCGTTGCGCGCGGAAGTCTGAAGGCGCGCATCCGGCGGATATTCGGCTGGGCTCCCGAGGATCGCGATTGGCGCGAGGCGGCAATGGCCGCGATGTTTGTGTTGACGGTGCTGGTTGCCGCGGCGTGGCAAACCCGAACGGTCGACGCGCAGGCGGTTCGGACTCCTGCGGCAGAAGTCCACGCATCATCGGTGTTAGCCATTGCGGCTCATCCAATGGAGACCAGTCCTGTTGCTGTTCTCGCCACTGCGCTGGCGTCATTGGCGCCTCGTGTTCCTGTCGAACCCGCCATCACTCAGAATGCACCTGCAAACGCCAAGGCCGGTATTCAAGGAATCGTCTTGAACGCCAGTACGGGAGAACCCATCGCGGATGCCCATGTGACAGTGACTACGGCCAGAACCTTCGCAGCTTTTGCGAGCGCGACAGGATTGATCACGCCAGTTGAGGACGCGGCCGTACGGGCTGCTCGCGGAGATATGCGGCTTGCCACAAATATTCCGTCGCTCACTACCGACGCTCAGGGCCGATTTGTTATCGATGGTTTGGATGCGGGCTCGTATTCGGTTTCCGTCGCAGCGGGTGGATTTGTTCACCAGGACTACGGACAACGCTCGCCGAGTGGTACCGGCACGACGATCGTGCTCAATGCGGGTCAATCGATCAAGGACATTGTTATTCGCATGACTCCGGCGTCCACCGTTTCTGGTCTGATTCGAAATGGAAGTGGCAAACCTGTTGTCGACGTTCCCGTGCAATTGCTCAAGACCTCGTACAATGCTTCCGGTCAGCGTGTCGTGGAGGTGACGGGGGCGACGCGATCCGACGACCGAGGTCAATATCGTTTGTACTGGGTCACTCCCGGACGCTACTACCTCGGTGCCGGACTCGAGCCGAGTGCGGCCGGGCCGCGTGCAGGAAATACCGCGATCTTCGGCCGCCCAGCGGCCAACAGTGATCCGAATGTCATCTATACTTTGACGTACTATCCTGGCGTTTCCGACAGGAGCGCCGCCAGCATCATCGAAGTATTGCCGGATACCTCCGTGAACGCGGATATTGTCGTTTCGCAACAAAGCAGGTACCGGGTGAGTGGGCGGGTCATCGACGGATCAACCGGCAAACCTGCGGCGAGTGTCCAACTGTCCCTGATCTACCGCAATCTGGCTGGTGGAAGTAACTCGTTTGCCGGCGGTTCAACCTACAATGCCGGCACGGGTGATTTCGAATTACGGAATGTCGCGCCCGGCTCTTACGATGTGGGGGCAACGATTATGCTGATGACTCCGGTGACGCCAATACCCGCGGGAGGACCGTTATCCGGTCAGGGGTTCATCGCCAGCGTCAGCGCACGAGGCCGCACTCCAATCACGGTCAGCAATGCCGATGTCAGTGGAGTGGTGGTCACCGCCACTCCAGCCATTTCGCTCAAGGGCAAGTTGATCGTGGATGGGATCTCGCAACCGGCCGACCTCGGGAAGCTTCGTGTTCAGGTTCGACCATCCACTGATGGCGGGGCCGCCAACGATGCGCTTGCGCCATCTCTGGCCGCAGTTGCCGCAGACGGAACATTCCATATCGACGGAGTGTCGTCGGGCGAATACCTGTTCGGTTTGTCTCCGTTCCCTGCCAACTACTACATCAAGGAAGTCCGGTACGGCGGAAAAGACGCGCTCAACAAACCCATGAGTGTCGTCGGCGGCGCATCCGACACGCTCGAGGTTGTACTCAGCCCAAAGGTCGCGCAAGTGGATGGCGTCGTCCTCGACGACAAGCAGCAACCTGTGCAAGGCGTCCAGGCCGTGTTGATCTCCGATCAGTATCGCGACCGGCCTGAAATGTTTCGTGCGGTCACGACGGATCCAAACGGCCGCTTTACCATCCGCGGCATTCCTCCCGGCGACTACAAAATTTTCGCGTGGGAGTCTCTCGAGCCCTACGAATACTTCGATCCGGATTTCTTGAAGCGCGACGAGCAGCGCGGCCAATCGATGAAACTCCGCGAATCCGACAAAACGACCGTCAGCGTGAAAATGATTCCAGCCGGCACGAAGTAACCGTCACCCTGCTAGAGGGAGCGCAGAAAATTCAGGACGTCCTGCTTCTGGTTATCCCGGAGTTCATTGAAATTCCGGATAACGGCATTGGCTTCCGATGCGCCGCCCACAAAATATCCGCCACTCTGGTGCTCCCGAATCGCCTCCAGCAGATCCGACGTCCGTCCATCGTGCAGGAAAAACATGCGCTGACCCAATCCCCAAAGCGGCGCGGTGCGAAACTCCTTTGGGCCGGCTTGTCCCTGCGACACTCCATCGGCCAGTCCGGATCCCATATTGTGCACCAGCAGATCCGAATAGAGATTCGCCGTCTGATTGCGCAACGCGGCCACCGTCGCCTTGCCGGTTTTGAGCGACGGCGTATGGCAGAGAGCACAGCCGGTGGATGCAAACAGGGTCCGGCCTCTCGCAATGGAGTCCGCACCTCCCGGCGTATCGGCAGAGGGTGCCGGCGGCGCGAGAAAGCGCGCGAAGAAGGCGAACTTTTCGATCGCACTGATGGCATCCAGCGGCATCGGCCCTTTGATTCCGGTCACGTCATTTGGAGACGCCGCAAACTGGCACGACTGGGTTTCGTCGCGCTCGGTCTGAAAGAGTTCGTTGGTGATGCCCATTTCAACGTTGTATGCCTCGCCGGAGAACAGCAGAAGAGACTTGTTCTGCGCCTTCCAGCCAAACCGCGCGATGGTTCCGTCATTGCCATTCTTATTTCCCTGCCCGGAGATTGCGTGACCGGCGAGAACGATGTTGGGACGGCCCGCGATCTTCATGGATTCCTTCTTTGGAGCATCGTTGGCCAAGTTGCCCAGTATCTCCCGATCCGGAATCTGTTCGATCAAGCCCGCACCAAACAGCGGAGTCGGAATTCGAAAAATCACATTGCGATTCTCGACTTCCTTCTTGAAATCGGGTTGCGCGAGCATGCAACCCGGCGCGTCCGCGCGGCCGGAAATGGTGAAGAGATCGTGGACCCCACCATCCGGTGATCCGTCAGGATTTTTCACAAACCTTGCTTCGCGCACCGGGCCATTCGGCGTGATGAATGATGGAGCGATATTCGACGGAGGTTTGGCGAACATGAACTGGGGATTCACACGCGGGCTCGTTCCGCCGGTGGATGGCTGCACATGGCAGCCGACGCAGCTGTCCAGATTCATCGTCGGGCCAAGGCCATCGGAGACAACTTCCGGCCCCTCGAATTCCGTCCGACCCGCATTGAAGAATGCGAGCTCGTCATCTGTCAATCCCGCGATCGGTCCGCCTGAAGCCGCGGCACCACCCCGCACACCGGGGTCCCGGGCAGCTGAAGGCGAATCGGAATGCGATATTTGGGAGCGATAGAATAAAAACCCGGCCACCAGCAGCACGATCACGAGGAGAACAATAATGATCTTCATAGCACCCTCTTTTCGCCGGAAAGTCAAAGTTTGGGAAAAGAACCGAACGCAATGCTTCGCAGGAGCTGAAAGGATTAATGGTCGTCGCGAATGCGGCAGAGTATCTCTGCCTTGCAGCGTCTAATTTGCCGTCAGAAAGACGAATTTGTCAATCGAGGTTCTGGGTGCGCGCGGCGTTCCGGGACAATACTGTGGAAACCCGATTCTGGATTCGGGATTCTCCTTAGTGCAGAGCCACGACGGCCTTCGCTGCTTCAGAACGGGACTCCGGCCCGAGAAGTTCATCGATGTCTCCAGGGATTCCCGTGCGGGCCCAGAGCCGGGAATAAACCTGCTTCATGGTGTCTCTCGTCACCACGCGCATCGCGATCTCATTGGCCAGTTCTTCGGTTTGAAGATACGGATGGTGCGTGAAAATCCACACATGGCCGAGCTCATGGGCGATCGCCCCCGTCATCTCATCGTCGTTCAGCGATTCCAGGAAATGTCTATCGAAGGAAATCCGATAGCCGCGAACGGGTCCGGGCATTGGTTCGGTAGAAACCATGCGCGCATTGTTCTCGTCGATACGGATTTCGATGTTGGCATCCAGCTGCAGCCTGACGCAGAGATTGCGGACAATTTCGTTACCGTGGCGGATCGCATCACTCGAACTGGCGGCGGAAGGAAACGTCATCCAAAGCAGGACAAGGAAAAATATTCCATACTTTCGGGAAAGCGCAAACCGGAGCACGGCTTCGTGGCGAACCCGAAGTCGAAGAGACTTCAATATTTGCTGCACGTTGTAATGTGTCGTCCTTTGCGTGGCTCGTGCGAGATACGAACTCACAGAATTTCCAAAGAAGCGACGTCCTTGTGGCATTCGAGCGGAGTGAAATCGCTGAGCAGCGGCGGCTCATTGAAAATAGGAATGAGCCTGAGACAACCGGGAAAACTTACACTCTCTTCCAAATATCCAGTACTGCGAACCAATCGCGGTTTCGAGCTTCGTTGGTTTAAACGCTGTGCATTCTAACACGTGGCCTGAAAAATTCCAGCCTCTTCAACTTTGGCACTTTCATTGCATAACGTTTGGACAAGTTCCCAATGAGGAATTCCCCAGACTATGTTTATGGAGGTTGAAATGAACAGAGTACGTGGATTGTTTGGAATCGCTCTGGCCGCAGTGATGCTGGCATCTTTGCCGGTGAAATCCCTTAGCCAGAACCCCCCTGCAACCGAGAAGCCCAGTGCGGAAAAAACCTTAACGGGCCAGCTCGTCAAAGTGGACACCCAGACCAATATGATTGCGGTCCGAGGTGCCGATCAGAAGGACATGACGTTCGCATACAACGAGAGCACTCAGGTCATCAGCCCGGACAAGACGATTCAGGGACTGACCGGCAAAGCTGGAGCCGCATTGAAGGTCACTTACCGTGAGGAACGCGGATCGAACCTTGCGACAAAAATCGAGTTGATGGAGAAGTAGAGTTCGCAGCTCTCCATCGCTCCTTCCACATCGAGTGCGCGCGGCGCTCGAGCGGCGCCGCCGCACTCGACTCCGTCCCTCTCCCACAGGGAGAGGGTGCCGCCCATCACCAGATGGGCGGGGGTGAGGGGATCAATTTTCGAAACAACCCCAAACCCGGATTCCCTCATCCGCCGCTTCGCGGCACCTTTTCCCTGAGGGAGAAGGACTCGCCCAAAACATCTCCCCAATTTCGACAAACGAATCCGTCACGCGGTAGTGTCCTAATTTGAAAGATGCCCGAAGCGAAACACTGGACCGGCAAGAATTTGGTAGCCGCTAGTCCCGAAGCCCTGAAAACGTTGATAGCTGTATCCTGAGGCAAACCTAACAGCGAACCAGTCGTATAACTCAAGATCCGCCCCGCCTCCGAGGTGATAGTTGAACTCATTCAGGGTAGTTTCAAACAAGGTTTTGCCCGAAAGGTATTTTGTCCCCGTTATGTGCGAAGCGCCTACGAGAGCTTGGCCAAAGAACGTTACTCTGTCTTTCCTCAGTGAGAATTTCGGACCGAACCTATAGGTATAGACGTGAAGTCTGTCTCCGAAGAGATAGCCGCTACGGTGTAGTCCGAAATCACCCACGACGCCAAAAAGTTTAGAAAGATGAACGGTCCCTGCCACGTCCATTCCGGCGACATGGCCGATATCATGCTGAACGTATGAAGGCCCTACGAATACGTCATATCTCTCCAGCCGATCTTGCGCATGTACTGAAGCCGTCAACACCAGGAAGAACGCCATTACGCTCAGTGGCATGAAACAATGTTTTTTCATCGTAGTTTGCTCAATTTCTCACGCACGCTGGTAGTGGTCTAGTTTGATATTCCGGCTCCCCATCCTGGACGATTTTCGAACTTTGATGGTAAGGCTCCAGCGACCATTCCTGCAAAGGCAGCGCCCTCCGTGTCGTTGCTGATTATTGGGGGCTTCGACGATACGGTTATCGCGGAGCTCGTTAGCGCGCTTGTCGACTATTGGATTTGAACGGCTGAAAAGTGATTCCAAAGACGGGCTCCAGCTGGTTGGGTCTGTTTGAGACGATTGAACCAGACGTGGTATCCGCAGTCCATCGGGTGTATCGAAGTTCCGGACGTATCGAAAATTTGGTGAAGCGCCATTCCACTCCCCCGACGATGTGATACGCCATCGGCAGGCTGTGTGTCGTCTTGGTCTGAAGCGTCGTGACAACCGGAAGACTGGACGTCGTGTACGTGTATTGGTCGTTTAAAGTGCTCGTGGTAGTTCCTCCCAAATTCAGACCACCGCCCAGAAACGGCCGCATATTCCCGGATCCGAAGTGATACGTGGCAAGAAGCGGATATTCCCATGAGTGCCCTTGTGTTGTGGAGTACACGGTGTATCCCGCCGCCGGTGGCACGTTGGAGCGCCACTGATAGCCGAAACGCTTGTATACCGCTTCGAATCGTATGTCCACCCGACGGTAGAGCTTCACCCCAACCGTTGGACCGACGGTTCCATAGACGTTGTCGAATGTATAGGTGGGCGGAAACAGACCCTGTCCCGAATAGGGATTACTCTTGAGTGGTTGTCCCAGAAGCGCGCCTCCGCGAACGCCAAAGTCGACTTCGAATCGTTTCTGAGCTGTCAGGTCCTGGGCCATGCAGGCAATCAATATCATCCAAAATGCAAATTGGACTGCACAACGTTTCATGGAATACCTCCGGTGAGAGATGGAACCATCATAAAAATGCCACAATAGTGGGGTCAATCCTGAAGCGAGCCGGCATGGCAGTCGATTTACTTCCCGTCCGAATCCGCACACGCAAAGACTCCCCACATTGGACGTTTTTCGAACTTTGATCCATAGACTCAGTTGCTAAATTTTGGAAAGCAGGACATCGATACAATTCAACGAACGGCGGGCGATACGGCCAGCTGAAACCACGGTGGCTCAAACGAAATCCCGCTTTCCAGGAATAATCATTGGAGATTCACTTTGCTTCGTTGGCGCGCACGTTACGGACAGCTCGAAGTTCGCGCAGTCAACGCGAAGCAAACGGATGTGGATTCCCTGATTTTCGGAACGCGGTCTGGAAAACCGATTTCGCCAAGCAAGTCTTGCGTCGGTGGGTACCCGAGTCGACGACTACTGTTACATTCTAGTCAGGAGATAGTGGGGACGATGGTGGAAACAAATCAACGATTGCCACTAGCAGTGATATTGCTTTGACGAGCTTCCCCAGGATGTCAGAGAATTCCACAGTGCGCCAGATCGTAAAGTTGGCCTCCACTTGTGCGCAATCAGAGTGAAACATTTGATGAGAAGCAAGAAACAGGCTCCCCTCCTGGGACGCGAGCGGCTGCGAGCGCAAGCCCGCGGGCGAAGCAATCAAGAGATTTCGGGTGGCGCATCTCGTGATGGGCGCCGGGGTGGTAGCCAAGTCGAAACGTTTCCCTTAGTACAGCTACCACCCCCCCGCGGGATCCGCTTCGCGATCCCGCTGCCAATCATTTTCTGAATGGCTGCTCGAAAGCTCTTAAGGTTTCGCGCTGTCGCGCTCACGCTTCGCGCGGGCTTGCACTCGCAGCCGCTCGTGTCCCAGGAGGGCAGCGTGTTCACCCTACCTTCAAACTAGTTCTTCACCCGGGCACGAATTGATTGACAGACTTTTTTGACTGGGCAATGCTCTTGCCAAGTTATGAGACGACTGTTCGTTGTCTTTCTTTTATCGTCGGCCATGGCGGGCAAGGCCCTGCCCCAGCGGACTCCCGATGAATTCCAGCAGCAGGTGTTGCCCGCACTTGCCAAAACCTGCATCGCCTGCCATAACGATCGACTGCAGACCGGCGGCTTCAGCATTGAATCGTTCCGCGATGCAGCGACGGCATCGCAGAAACCGGAGCTCTGGCAGAAAGTGCTCGACAAATTGAACGCGGGGCAAATGCCGCCGCGTCCCGCGTCTCCGCTTTCGACCACGGAACTGTCGGCAGTCACGAGTTGGATTCGAAAACTTCCTTCTATAAACACACCTTCAGCCGATGCCGCATCGATGTCTCCCGGACGTGTGACCTCGCGCCGTTTGAATCGGGTCGAGTACAACAACACCATCCACGATCTGCTTGGCGTTTCGCTTCGACCGGCGGATGAATTTCCATTGGACGACTCCGGCTATGGATTCGACAACATCGGCGATGTGTTGTCTCTTTCACCACTGTTGATGGAGAAGTACCTGAACGCGGCACACACGGTGTCGCGCGCGGCAGTCTTCGGCGAAGACTACCCGGACAAACCCACGCTGCTGGTCAAGCTGATGAGCAAGAAGGTGCAGGACGACGTACCGGCACGCGGCAACGTCACGCCGTTTTCGCTGCGGGGCGCAATCTATGCGTCGTTTCACGCTCCGGTTGATGCGGAGTATGAATTTCGGATTCGCTATCAGAATTTCCGCGGCACCGAAACGGTAATCCAGGACGACGGGCCCGCGCGCGGTGTACCTCGCGGCGCTGGGCAGCGCGGACAGACGCCCGCAACGGGACGTGGATCCCGCGACGAGCAGAACCGGCTGGCAGCGCCGCCGGTCGAATTGAAATTCACGGTCGATGACAAATCCGTTTTCTCGTACACCGTCGAAGGGAATGCCGATTTCAACTACGCGCGCGGCGAAAACCTCGTCCGTGTGAAGCTCGCGCCCGGCGATCATGCGGTCCGCTTTTCATTTCCGGAATACGCCAATGTCGCGGATCCCCGCAAGCAGCTCAACCCCGATGGCCGCCGCAAACTCTATGTGGATTATGTCGACATCGCGGGGCCATATTCCGTCGCGGCCGTGCGGCCACCCGGATTCAATAAGATTTTCATTTGCGGAGACGCCGGTCGTTACTCGGCGGCCTGTGCGCGGCAGATCATTACAAACCTGATGTCGCGCGCCTATCGCCGGACGGCCACGGATTCGGAAGTCACCGCAATGATGGCCCTCGCGACTCAGGTACAGAAGCGCGATTCGTTCGAAGAAGCGATCCGCGTGGTGACCGAAGCCGTGCTGATTTCGCCGAACTTTCTTTTCCGCATTGAACGCGATCCGCCGGTGAAATCCGCCGATGGCAGTTACGAGATCGGCGATTATGAAATGGCGTCGCGCCTCTCGTACTTCCTGTGGAGCAGCATGCCCGACGACGAGTTGTTCCGTGCTGCTGAACAGAAGCAGCTGCACAACCCGGAAATGCTTAACGCGCAGATTCGGCGAATGCTCGCGGATCCGAAATCCTCCGCTCTGGTCGAGAACTTTGGCGAACAATGGCTGAATCTTCGTCTGATGGATCGAACCAAGCCCGATGCGGGAAAGTTCAATATGGTGGACGACGAGCTGCTCGATAACATGCGGCGGGAAACCCGACTGTTCATCGGCGCCGTGTTCGCGGAAAACCGAAGCGTGCTCGATCTCATCGACGGCCGATTCACCTTCGTCAATGGACCGTTGGCGCGTTATTACGGCATGAGCGGTATCGATGGCGAGGCGTTTCAGCGTGTCGACCTCGACGGAGAACAGCGCAGCGGAATCGTCACACAGGGATCGATCCTCACCCTCTCTTCCCGCGCAACGCGTACGTCACCGGTGCTGCGCGGCAAATGGGTGCTCGACACCTTGCTTGGCGCCGCGCCCCCTCCGCCTCCGGACGGCATTCCGCCGCTCGTGGAGAAAGACCTGGGAACCGCGGCTTCCACGCGGCAGCGGCTGGAACAGCATCGTGCCGATCCCAGCTGTGCGGCATGCCACAATGCGATGGATCCCATCGGATTCGGTCTCGAAAATTACGACGCGGCCGGCGCATGGCGGAACAGAGACGGCAGCTTCGATATCGACAGCTCCGGTACGCTGCCCGATGGACGTTCGTTCACGGGAGCAAAAGGATTGAAGCAAATCCTGAGGGCCGATGCCGGACTCTTCGCACGCAACTTTACTGAGAAGCTTCTGACGTATGCGCTCGGCCGCGGCCTGGAGCGCTCGGATCAACCCGTCGTGGATCAGATCAGCCACGATGTCGCCGGCGACAACTACCGCTTCGTCACGCTGGTGAATCAGATTGTGAACAGCCGCCCGTTTCGCATGCGGGCAAAGGGATAACGGAGGGTTCTCGTGAAACAACTTTCACGCCGCACCGTACTGCGTGGTCTTGGAACGGCGCTTGCGCTGCCACTTCTCGATGCGATGTTTCCCGCTTTCGCATCGGCCGCGGTACAGAACACACTTGCGGTAAACCGTATGGCGTTCCTCTATGTTCCGAATGGAATTGTCATGGAGGAGTGGTTGCCAGCGGTAGCCGTCGGCTCAAGCCCTCTCGGCGAGCTGCCACGAATCACACGGGCGCTGGCGCCGTATCGCAGCGACATTCTGATGCTGTCCGGCCTGACATCCAACGGCGGACGCGCTCTCGGAGACGGCCCGGGCGATCACGGACGCGCCGGCGCCGCATACCTCACGGGCATCCATCCAAAGAAAACCTACGGCAAGGACCTCAAGACCGGCATCTCAATGGATCAGATTGCCGCGCGCCAGCTTGAAGGAAAGACACGCTTCGGTTCACTCGAACTCGGCTGCGAGGAAGGCATTCAGGGCGGCAATTGCGACAACGGTTATAGCTGCGCCTACAGCAACAGCATCTCCTGGCGAACCGAGAACACGCCGAATCCGCCGGAAATCCGGCCGCGCGCCGTATTCGAGCGATTGTTCGGCGTTGCCAATGCCGAGAAAGATCCGGCGAAGCGCCAGCGCCAGGCCGAGTATCGCCAGAGCATTCTGGACCTGGTGCTCGGCGACGCGCAGCGGCTTCAGAGTTCGCTGGGCGGCGACGACCGCCACAAACTCGACGAGTATCTGTCGTCGATCCGCGACGTCGAGAAGCGGATTCAAAACACCGAGCACGCCAACAGCGCGAAGACGCCCGCGGACGCGCCCTCCGCAAGCATACCGACGGATTTCGCCGAGCATTCCCACCTGATACTGGATTTGATGACTCTGGCGTTTCAAACCGACGCCACGCGCGTGATTACGGTGTTGCTTGGCATCGAGCAAAGCCCGCGCAACTATCCGGAGATCGGCATCAGCGAAGCGCATCATGGGCTGACGCATCATCAAGGCGATAAAGCCAAGATCGAAAAAGTGACGCAGATCAACGAGTATCACATCAAGCAATTCGCCTGGCTGCTGGAGAAGATGAAAGCGATTCCCGATGGCGACGGTTCCCTGCTGGATCATTCGATGATCATTTACGGCGCCGCGCTCGCCGACGGAAATTCTCACCAGCATAGCAATCTGCCGACGGTGCTCGCGGGCCGCGGCCGCGGCACGATCCAGCCGGGACGGCACGTCCGCTACCCCGCCGAGACGCCGATCACCAATCTTTATCTGTCGATGCTCGACCGGATGAGCGTCTCCGTCAACTCTATCGGCGACAGCACGGGAAGACTGGAAGGGCTGTGAGATTCGCAGCCTTCGCTTTGGCCGTATTCCTGTTGCCGCAGGCGCAAAACGAATTTGTGATCAAACCTCCGTACAAGGACGCTCCGGAACTGACGATCAAGCAGGCTGTGCCGAAGGGGACGATTCATGAGTTCGTCATGAAATCGGAGGAGAGCAAGCTCTATCCCGGCATCGTGCAGAATCCATCCGGACGTCCGATTCCGTACGAGCGCCCCGTTGCGGTTTATGTGCCGGCGCAATACAAGCCAGGGACTGTGGCACCTTTCATCGTTGTCCAGGATGGAGCAAATCCGAAATATCGAAACACGCTGCCGGCCATCCTCGACAATCTGATTTATGAAAAGCGCGTTCCGCCGATAATCGCAGTAATGGTGCAGCACGGCGGCGGAGACGGTCCGGGCAGCGAACGTGGCCTGGAGTACGACACCGTGTCGGACCGCTACACGATGTTCATCGAACAGGAAGTCCTGCCGCGCGTCGCCAGCCAGTACGGCCTGACGCTGACGAAGGATCCCGAGGGACGCGCCACGATGGGAGGAAGCTCCGGCGCGGCAGCCGCCTTCACGATGGCGTGGTTTCATCCCGAACTGTACCGACGAGTGCTCAGCTACTCGGGTACCTTTGTGAATCAGGAAAACCCGCGCAACCCGGAAATCTCGCGGGGCGCCTGGGAGTATCACGCGACGTTGATTCCGAATGCGCCGCGAAAGCCAATCCGCATCTGGATGCATGTCAGCGAGAACGATAATGGTTCCACACGCGACGACGCATCGCTTCACAACTGGGTGCTTGCCAATCAGCACATGCTGGCTGCGCTGAAGGCGAAGGGGTATACGTATCGGTTTGTTTATGCCGAAGGCGCCGGCCACACGGATCCCGCGGTGATCAATCAGACGCTGGCAGGGGCGCTGGAATGGCTGTGGCAGGATTACCGGGGAAAGTAGAAATGTACTGCCGGATGATGGCTTCGAAGTCGCGATCGCCGCGCATGCCGAGTGCCGGGCCCAGCACCGGAGCGAACTGAGATGGCCAGGTGCCGACGATGCGATCGATCGCCGGATCGAGCTGCCACCTAACGCGAGAAGCAACGGCATCGCCGGCAACGCGTCTCAAAGCGTCGATCATCTCTCCAACACCGACCGTCAGCCCGGGCACGTTAACCGACCGCATGTGCCCGAATCCCGCCTTCACGAACTCCTCTCCCGAAACATCGTGACCGATGAGGAGATTCTCGATCGCCGCACGCGGTGACGTCACCCACATCGAGGTATCTGGCTTGACCGGACAAATCGTGTCGAGGCCGGACAAGGGTTCGCGAATAATACCGCTCGCAAAAGACGACGCCGCGCGATTAGGACGGCCGGGCCGAACCGTGACGGTTGGCAGACGCAACGATCGGCCGTCGATGAATCCTCGACGTGTCGCGTCGTAAACCAGAAATTCTCCGATCGCCTTTTGCGCGCCATAGGACGACTGCGGATGCACCGGTGAATCGTCGCGCACCGCACCGTGAAGAACACCGCCGAACACCGCGAGCGAACTGGTGAATACAAACTTTGGCGGGCGCTTCAGTTTGCGGCAGCGTTCCAGCAGGGCGCGCGTGACATCCAGATTGACGCGCATACCACTGTCGAACTCCGCCTCCGCCTGACCGCTGACGACCGCAGCGAGATGGAAAACCGATTCGGTGTCCTCACTCAGCACCTCCCCGATCAGCGCGTGATTGGAGAGATCGCCGATAACGGATGTCACGCGCGCATCGGTAACCGTCGAGGCCGCGATGTCGACCAACACCAGCCGCGTGACTTCGCGAGCTTCACCATGCGCATCGGTAAGGAAGCCACGCTCCAGTATTGCCCTGGCCAGCCGGCTCCCCAGAAAACCGGCGCCTCCGGTGATGACGACACGCATAAAACGTTACGGGCGCTTGCCGTATGTCTTCGTGAATTGGTTCCTGCTGTTGGTTACGCTGAAAGTGCCGTCCCGACTTGCGGAAACCTTGATCCAGTATGCCGCCCCATTGTGGGACGGAGCAGGGGGCGCGGCCGTACCGGGCGGTGCCGCCAGTAACGGCGATACAGGCATGGCCTGTTGGGCCTCGTCGAAGGTATTGACGATGAACATTCCGGGAACGGTGTACTCCTGCCCGCTGAGTTGCGAAAAGTGAAGTTGCCATAAATCTTCGAGGCCCGGAGACGAATGCAGCGTCTTCATGACTTCCGGATCGCCGCCCTTGCGAATGCCGTTGTTCATAATCGCAACGCGGGGACGTACAGCGTGAACGAGCACTTCCGAATTCGAACTCGGTTGTCCGTGATGCAAGCCCAGAAGAACGTCGACCACGCCAATGCGATTGTTCGGACACATCAGTTCGAATTCCTTGTTTCGCGTCAGATCTCCCAGATGAATCGCGCGAAATTGCCCGAAGGTAATGTGGACTCCCACGGATTGCGGATCTTCGGCATTGTTGTCCGCAGTCTTGAAGCTGGCGCAGTAGGGATTTGGTTTGCCTGCTCCTGCCAGCGGCGTCTTGATCGTTTCTCCAGCGGAAGTCAGCACGCGCACATCGAGACCGGCCATCGAAATCCTGTCGCCCGCTTTGACGACAGTATGTTTGGCTTTGGCATAAAGCTGCGGATAGGTCGTCTGCAGAAACTGATCGGTCGCGGCGGCAGGCTGCACGTTGGGTCCATGGTCGATGAATTCGCGAATTGGAATCCGCGTGGCCAACTCCGCCATTCCGCCGTAGTGGTCGCCATGCCAATGCGTGGTAATCAGCCGATCGATCTGAGCGAGCTTGGCGTCCTTGATCGCGTCCATGATGCGTCCGGCATCGCGCGGAGCAGCCGCGCCGGTATTTCCGGTATCGATCAGAAGGGATTCACCGGAAGGCGCAACCAGCAGAGTCGCGTTCCCTCCCTCAACATCGATGACATAGATATCCAGAGTTGTGGGCGCTGCCAACTCCGCAGTGACGGCAAGAATAAGCACCAGAAGAACGACTATCGTACGCATGGAGACCTCCCGATACGGCTTGAACGTCCGCAGCATAGTCCAACCCGGGGGACCATTGCAGCATTGAAGGCTGCCGTGACGTCAACTGGCTAGCGGCGCACGTGCGATGGATTTACTGGAACGAACGGCCGGGATAGCTCGCTGGAAGTGCGTTCATTGGGGCCGTGAACGTGCGGGGCATGTCGATAAACACGCGAATGAACATGCTGGTAGGTTCTGTCGGCAGGGCTGCGATGTTCGCCCGATAGGATTGCCACTTCGATTGCAGGTAGTCCTCAACATTCGAAATATAGAAAACCGAAACCGTTGAGCCGTGATCTTTGAGGTATTGTCCGATCGCTCGAAGCGCCTTCGGCCCTCCGAAGTCTCCCACGATCGGAACAATCAGATTTTTCTGCTGCATCGTCCGCACGCGCTGATAGGCATCCTCTTTATCAAGATAAGACCAGCGCGTTCCCTGGCTATCGGCTGCAATCATGAGGTCGTAGTAGTTGGGAACGTTGCTGGCGTTCGGATGCGACGGGCTGGCGAACATGTAATCCATCTGCGGCCCGCCGGTGTAGAAGACATTGAACACGTATTTGATTCGGGATTCATCATCAGCGGTCAGCTGAAACTTGTGTTCCTTGATCAGGCGGTCTTTGATTGCCTGCAAAGTCGTCTCAAACAAGGCACTGTCCGGAGCGGATCCTCCACACGCCTGAAAAAGTTCCTTAGCGCCGGATTTTCCATTCACCGTTGCCGGACACTTTCGGGAGAACAGGCGGGTGACGAAGTCCGAGCGATCCTTCGACATTTCAAACAGCGCCTTGTACATCAGGAGTTCGATCATGTTTTGGCGGCGAATGTCGATGATGAATGCCATTCGGGGCTTGAGCGCGGCGATGTAGGTGAAATTCTGTTCGGGCGCGACTCCCAGATAGACACCGCCCACCGGCCCCTTTTGAGTCAGCTCGGTGAGAACGTTCTGGTACTCCCGTTCATTCGACACGAAGTTCTCATAGGGGAACGCGCCGTTGGGTTCGGAAAATTCCGTGACGAGCCGCCAGAATTCTGCGTCCGGCAGCTGTGCCGGAAGAGTGTCGGCCGCTTCGGACTGTAAGGGGTGAAACCCCAGGAATGCTGTCAGGACGACCGGTAGCAGTAGCAACGACAGGTAAAACCCGCTACGACGGTTATTCATAGTTGTATCGCCACCACCGGCGTCCGACAGAAACGACTGTCTCGACTCTGCGCAATTCTACGGTTTGTAAACGGGAGGCGCAGGTGCGGCGCCGCCGCGCGGAGCCGTCTGTCCGAGGGTTTTGCCATCGGCCAGAGTTATGGAAACGAAGAGCCCGCCGGGATCGCCATTCTTCATGGGTCTGGCCGTGAACTTCACTTTGTCGCCGAACTTCACTGTATTGGATTTCCACCCCGCGTTCACAAGGTAGAGGGGCGGCATCATTTCCAGGTTCCAGATTTCAGCCACACCCTTGCTGTTTTGGACTTCAATCTCCAGGTAAGAATGCGGATTCGCCCATTTGAACTCCTTGACGGTTCCTTCAAGAGTGACCGTCTTGGATTGATCGACGCCGGCCGCATTGTGGTGCGCGTAGGCCGAGACGACAAACGAGAGCGCGATAATCAAGATGCTTCCAAACCGCAGAACTTTCATTGCTCTATCCTCCTATGTGGACATGTCGATTCTTAACGAATATTGTCGGGCGAATGCACGCTCGGCATATGTTCGTTAAGATCGGGCAGGCACTCGACTTCGGCGATATCCCGAGTGTCGACGCGGTCCCAGTGTTTCGTCAGCTTCCAGTCGCCGACCCAGCTCTTGGGGTCGGTCAGCGTAAATTCGATTTCGAGCCTTTTCCCCTGATTTTGCATACGGATCCGCTCCACGACGTGAAGCGCATCGCTGGCCGGGATGCCGGCCCGGTCCTGGATCCAATGGTGATCGTCGCGAAAATTGGTCGTATCGATCACCAGGGTGTCGCCTTCCCAGTGCCCGATGGATTCGCCGTTAAAGCTTCTCACGACGATGTCCGGATCGGTATGCCCGCGGCCGTCCGTGTAGACGATCCGAAGGCTGTTCATCAATTCACTGATCATGAAAATGGACGTCGGCAGCTGAATCATCTGTATCGGCCAGACGCGCGTCATCATGATGGGGACACCTGCGGGCCAGCACAGGCCAATATCGTTCCGGTAGACTTTGCCTTCCTTGGTCGCCGCAGCGGCAGCATCGTAATGTTTCTGGGCTTGCGGCGTGAGCTTGAATCCGGCCGGCGGATCAAATCTCTCGGATTCGCCGCTCATGTGAAGCCAGGTGCCCGTCAGATCAAACGGCGCTTTCGGGCGAGGCTTGGCAATGTTATCCGGAGCCAGCACGCCGAGAGTGCCCGGAGGCTGGAACTGCGCCGCCAGATTGGAAGCGGCAAAAAGCATACTCATCACGACAAGGACCGCCATTCCAACTCTTCCGATCAGGGGTTTTTCCATTTTCTCCTCCATGGTCCTCCAAGGTGTTTGTCGGCATCGTAATCAGCAATATCGACAGTGTCAACTTATTGGGGAACGAGGGGACTGTCCCCTGTGTCCCCGAATTTTGGCGCGCTACTTATACAGCTGAAGATTACGATACGCCGAATCGATTGTCGGCGCTCGGCGGGCCGCATAACCGGACCAGTCTTTGTACTTTTCGAAAAGCAGGGACTGCTGCAGCTCGGCCAGACTCTTTCCCTGGCTCATCCCTGCTGAAACCGCAGCAACAAGTTCTTCGAAGAACTGACGGTTCGCCGTGACATCCGCCTTCGTGCCGAGGGCGCCGTGCCCGCCGGCAAAAATATCGAAGTCGAGCGCTTCCACGGTTCGATACGATCGAATCCACTCCGATAGAGGACTCCCATCGAAAGGTCCGCAGGCGCTCGGGAACGACAGTGGGTTTCCCGTTGCAGGCAGGGCGACATCGCTGATGAACTCGGTCGCGAACACCACGCGTTCGGCTGGGAAGTAAAGCACCGTCGCGTCGTCGGAATGATTTCTGCCGGGATAAATCAAATCGACCGTCTTGCCTCCGAGCGTGAGGCGCATGCGATCCGAATAGAGAATGTCCGGGCGGCGAATATCGGCCTGAAGTTCCGCAGGCGTCAATTCGCCATCGCCGTTGCGATCCGCCGTGCGGAAGAAATTTGCTGGCATGCCGCAGCGGCCGCCGTTGTCGTTGAGTGGGCCGACGATTTCTTCCAGTTCGAATTTTCCGTTGTGATTCCGATCCAGCATGTCTCCCGGCATCTGGGGAATCCGACCGTCCATATTTTTCGCCACGTTCTCGTGCGCGATGAAGCGCGCCGTGTCGGCGAACACCGCGCCGCCTTCGATGTGATCCCAATGGCTGTGGCTATAAATCACATATCGGACCGGCACCTTGAAGCGCTCGGCGAACTGCTCCTTCATCCACGTGGCAAACGCCGCGTTGATCGGGTCGGCAAGGATGATTCCTTCCGGAGTCACCATGAACAGCGAGAAATAATTATTGTTGCGCGCCCGGTAGATATCGCCTTTGACATTGACGATCTCTCGCGCCGGGGCCCGCTGCTGTGCGGCCAGCGCGGCGGCGAACAATCCCAGAGCAAGCGCGGCCACAATTCGTGATCGCATGTGTTTCATCATATGAAATCTCAATCGACCGTATACGTGATTCCCGAGTACTGCATTTCCTGCCAGGTCTGATCGCCCCACCGCACCTCGGCGCTCGGATCGGGGTTGGCTTTGTTGTTCGCGGAATTGTCGTAGTGCGCGATTGCCAGAAGCGTGGAGCCTTTCGGCACCGCGATCGGTTTTGCGAATTCGTAATAGGTCTGCCAGTTGAAGTCGTAATGCGGGACCGACAGCAGCACCTCTTCACGTCCGTCCGGGTACGTCAGCCGGTACTCCCAACTCTTCCCGCGCAGATGCGTGTGCGGAAAGAGCGCGACGATATGGGCGTCCTGCGTAAAATCGATCTGCGAATCCACTCGATGGTTCCCGGCTCCCGCTGGAATTGCGAGCTGAACGTTAATGAATGATGAGCTGCGAATCTCCTGCTTCGGCGATTCTTTAGCGAAGATGAAGCCGACTGAACTGCGATCCTTCTCCGGCTTCCCGGTCGCAGTGTAGTGAACCTGCAACGTGAGAACGGATCCCGCCTTGATGCGCATCGCCGCTCCGGGTTGAAAGACGATCGCGTTGGTCCCTGGGGCCGTCGTCGCGATCAGTGGCCCCCGGGCTGAGGCTGCAGTCTGCAACCGGTTCCGCACAGCCGCTATCACGGCCGGCCCGAGCTGCTGAGCCACAGGACCCGGGGCTCCGGCAATCCTTTGAACGAACGGCTGGTCACGGAAAGCGGCGCCCGGCTCACTGGCGAACACCAGCACATGGTGAACGACGCTTCGCACGCCGGCGCGAATTTCGATGGCCTGCACCCACTTGTCTTCCGTGAAATTTGTTGGAACCGCGAAGTATTGATAATCGATCGTGCCCGAGGCAGGAACGTTGTAAGGTTCCGCCATCGCGACGACCGCATCCGGCTTGCCGATGGCCCACCCTTCAGTGAACACCGGCGCGGGCGGCACGTCCTTCGGATCGCCCTGAGGCGCTGCATTGTCGGCCCATCGCGCAAGAATCTGCTTTTCTGCCGCGGTCAACCGGCGCTCGTTCAGAAAAGTTCCTGCAGGCGCTTCCGCATGCCAGGGTGGCATCGTGCCAAGTTCGATGCGCTCGCGGATCGAACGCGCATACGGTCGAGCCTGTTCATAGGTCACGAGCGACATGGGTGCAATCTCTCCCGGACGGTGACAGGTGACGCAATTGCGGTAGAGGATCGGCGCCACGTCCCGCGAGAATGTCGGGGTGGCCGGCGACTGTGCCGTCAGAACTGCAGTGCCGGCCGCCAGCGAAGCAACAATCAGTCCCGCAGCCAGTGTTAACGATCGCATATGTTTTGGCATCTATGTTCCCGGTAGCCTCCGTAAACTCGATGTGCAGTATAGCCCTTCCGGCCAGCCGGAGGCTTTGCAGGAAAAACCGGTAGTGGTCTTGTTTGATATTCCGGCTCCCCTCCTGGGACGCGAACGGCTGCGAGCGCAAGCCCGATAGGGCGAAGCAATCAAGAGATTTCGGGTGGCGCAAAGCGCCGGGGTGGTAGCCAAGTCGAAAAGTTTCCCTGAGTAC
>Ga0209488_10000445_pt1 | contig 34546 bp, 27 predicted proteins | sample Rivendell_Oct201_8_FD_188349 | JGI IMG/M metagenome (GOLD analysis project Ga0209488, IMG submission 188349) | Vadose zone soil microbial communities from the Eel River Critical Zone Observatory, Northern California, USA -... | ecosystem: Environmental > Terrestrial > Soil > Vadose zone >...
CGTCCGCAGACCAAGACCGCGATCCACATCGACAACGATGTTGCGGCGATGAGCTTGATCTTGCCCGGCACATCCGCGTTCGGGCCGAGCGTCTTCACCTCACGGAAGGCGCTCGTTCCATAGAAGGCCAGGATGTTGAAGCCCGCGATACCCATGAACGCTGCCTTGAAATAAAATGCATCGTTGTAGGCGTATTGTTCCGGATAGCCGAAGAAGAACACGATCCCGGTGAGCACGTTGAGCGCGTATCCGGCGATGCCCCACCGGATCAGCCGATGGATCGCATACGGCGCTATGCCCTTGGCGATCCCGAGCGCGCGCAGGTCGAACAGGCCGACAGTGCCGAGGAGCAGCGACAATCCGATGTAGTGGATGGTCTCGCAGAGCGGCCACATCCAGGGATGCCGGAGGACGAAGAAATGCAGATCGGTGCTGCGGACCCAGACCTCCCACGGCTCCATATCCATCACACGTCCCCTCAGGTGATCGCCGGAATGCCGAGCATTTCCCATCGATAAGTGTAAGCGAGCAGCCGCCCGGCCGCGATAACGGCAAGCCAGATGGCAATCGAGAACAGGGCCAGCCGCTTGTCGCCGCGTTCGATCGGCATCCGCTCGATCCTCGGATCGTCGAAGATCCGGCGCTTGAGCCGGAGCAGCACCACCACCGCAAGCGCAATCAGCGATAGCTTGACATAGAAGAGCGGGTTGGTGAGCGCCTTGGTCGGATAGGCGATGAGCAGCAGAATGCCGCTGACGGCGTTCACCACGAACGCCAGCCAGAGCACGGGGAAGAACCGCCCAATCGGGGCCAGCGCCATCTTCGGCGCAAAGCCCAGAATCCGCAGATCGACCGCGATGCCACCGCCGGCCAGGACCCCCATGCCGATCGTGTGCAGCGTCAGGATCGCCGGAAACACGAAGACGGTCGGCGTTTCGCGGATGAAGGTGCTCAACGCGCCGTTTTCGATGAAGGCAAGAAACGAGTCCATGCAATCTCGCCTTTCCAGCGTTCTCGCCTCGAACACGATAGCACTAAGCCGCCCGGGCGAACTCCTCCAACACGGATTTTTCAAACGCCAGTGCTTTCTGCAGGCTCGGGCGGCGCTGCATGCGCTCGAAATGCGCGGCGCAGTTCCCAAAGCCTGCGGGATCCACATCGAGCTGCGTGCCGCGCCGCACGCACCAGAAGAAGTGCGCGTCCGCGGCGGTGAAGTGATCGAAGAAGTATTCGCGCCCCTTCAGCAGGTCGTCGGCGATCCGGTAGTTCTCGAACAGCATCTCCTTGGCCAGCCGTCGCACGCTGTCGTCGGCGCCGGGCACGTCACAGACCTTGGGTGGCGAATTGATCCGCGACAGGAACGGATGAATGCCCGAGGCACACCAAGCGAGAATCGAGATCGCCTGCAGCTCCTGCCAGGGATCCGCCGGCATCAGCTTCGCCTGCGGGAAGGTGCGAGCGATGAAGGTCTGAATCGCGACGTTCTCAGTCAACATCCTCCCATCGACGACAAGAAGCGGCACCTTGTGCTTGGGATTGAGCTTCAGATAGTCCGCGGACATCTGCTGGCCTTTGCGGAAATTGAGCGGGCGCACGTCGAACGCCGCATTCGCCTCCGTGAGTGTGATGTAAGGGACAAGCGAGCAAGCATTGGGGGCATAGTAGAGGACGATGTCCATGGCAGTCTCCGGAGGCACAAAGAGGAGCCCGCAAACCTACATCGGCGGCCCGCAGTCGCGGAAGGGGCCGCGTCTGCTTGTCGGTCGCGCGCAGAAGGCCTTTGTCGCATCGACGATGCGCGCGCTTGCTCGGGAGCGCCTGCCCGCAACGCGACGGGAACCGCATCGTGTTGCGTCTGAAACCGCCTCCCTATACCCTTGTGGGTGCGATGTGACTACGGGGAAAACTACAGTTCCATTTCTTGAGCGCCTTCAGGTGGCATGCTTCGCCCCCTTAGAGACATAAACGCCGAACACGATCCCCGGCTTGTGATTCCCCCCCGCGAGGCATGCCAATTGCAAGAGTCGGAGCCTTACGATGACGACGGTCGCGGGCACTTATGATTTGCATTTGGTCGCTCTGTCGTTCGCGGTAGCGTGCTTGGCATCCTACACCGCGCTCGATCTTGCAGGCCGGATCAGAGCGTCAGCAGGCTCGGCGCGAGGGACGTGGCTCGCGACTGCCGCGATCTCCATGGGCGGCGGCATCTGGTCGATGCACTTCATCGCCATGCTCGCGTTCCTCATGCCCATGGTGGTGACGTTTGATGTCGACCTCACCGTCCTTTCGCTTGTTGTGGCGATCGTGGTCACCGGCGGCGCCTTCTACGTCATCGGTACGCGCCGGGTAACGGCACTGCATCTGTCGCTCAGCGGCGTGTTTATGGGAATCGGAATCGTTGCCATGCACTACACGGGTATGGCGGCGATGCGGATGCCCGCAGAGCTCCACTATGATCGTGGTCTTGTCGTGCTCTCAGTGGTCATCGCGATCGGTGCCTCGATTGCCGCCCTGTGGCTGACCTTCAGGACCGTGGCGGCGTGGCAGCGCATCGCGGCTGCCGTCGTCATGGGCTTTGCCATCTCCGGCATGCACTACACCGGGATGGCAGCAGCAGAGTTCGGGGCGCACGCCGACCTGGACGCGGCCCCCACTGTTGCCGGTCTCGCCCAGACGAACCTCGCGATCGCCATCGGCGGAATCACGTTTCTGATCCTGTTCCTTGCACTGCTTGCCTCCGCCTTTGACAGGCAATCTGCGGTCCACGCCGAACGCGAGACAATCCTCCTTCGCGAAAGTGAAGAGCGGCTTCGGAAGCTCTATCGCGAGACTCCTCTCCCTCTGCACGCCATCGGCCCGGACGGCCGGATCGAGGAGTCGAGCGATGCCTGGCTCGATCTGTTGGGCTATACGCGCGAAGAAGCTCTCGGCCGGAAATTGACCGATTTCATGACGGAGGAGTCGGCGCAACGCTACCAGAAGGCTGTCAGAGCCACCTCGCAGTGCGGCGGCGAGCTTCCGGAAGCCGAGTATCAGTTTGTGAGGAAATCCGGGGAAATCCTCGACGCGCTGCTGTCGGCACGCGAGGAACTGGCGGATAGCGATCCTGTGCGTACGCTCGGCGGATTGATCGACATCACGTCGCGGAAACGGGCCGAGGAGGCCTTGCGACAGTCCCAGCGAATGGAGGCGATCGGACAGCTCACAGGCGGCGTCGCCCACGACTTCAACAATCTACTGATGGTCATCAACGGCGCAGCCGAGAAAGTGAAGCGATCCGTCCCTGACAAGCAGATCAGCCTGCCACTGGAGATGATCGCCACGGCGGTCAAACGAGGCTCGAAGCTGACGAGTCAACTGTTGTCCTTCGCACGCCGCCAGACGCTGGAGACGGAAGTCATCGACCTTGCGGAAACCCTGCCTCATATCGGCGAGATGCTCAAACGATCCTTGCGCGGAGATATCGAGATAAAGGCGTTCGCTCCGAATCGTGCTTGTCGTGCCCGCGTTGACCCGGGGGAGCTCGAGCTTGCGCTGTTGAATCTCGGTGTCAATGCGCGCGACGCCATGCCGAACGGCGGTGTTCTGTCGCTCGCGGTTCGCCACGTGCGCCTTTCCGGCGAGGCAGAAGTCGATGGGCTGCGTGGCGAATTCATCGCCATTGAATTGATGGATTGCGGCACCGGGATTGCTCCGGAGGTTCTCCCCCGCGTCTTCGATCCGTACTTCACAACCAAAGATGCGGGAAAGGGAACCGGGCTGGGCCTCAGTCAGGTGTACGGTTTCGCCAAGCAATCGGGTGGGACCGCGATCATCCAGAGCAAGGTCGGGCGCGGTACCACGGTCAGCATCTATCTGCCGGCGACCGGGGAAGCCGTACAGGCGGAGCGAAAGCATCCGATCCTCGCGGACCAGATCCAAAGCGAGAAGGGAACAGCACTGCTCGTGGAAGACAATAAGGAAGTTGCCAGCGTATCGGCCGGCTATCTCGAGGAACTCGGGTACACCGTCGAAGTCGCCCTGAATGGATCGGACGCATTGCAGAAGCTCCAAAATGGCCACTCATACGATCTGGTCTTCTCCGATCTTCTCATGCCCGGCAGCGTGGCCGGCCTCGAGCTTGCCCGGGTCGTGCGGAGCAGCCATCCCAATATTCCCATTCTTCTCACCACCGGATACAGCCAGAAGGCCCAGGAAGCCATTCGCGAGGGCTTCTTGATAGTTCGCAAGCCATACGATCTGCAGAGCCTGTTCAAAGCCATTTGCGAGCTACGCGCGAAGTCCGTCGCGCAGAGCGCGTCCCGCCTCACATAGACCATGATCCGATCAAGTTGAATCGGGATCATGGTCTAGCATTTTGAGCATGATCTTTTCCGAAAGCCGGTTCCCACTTTTCGGGATCATGCTCTAGCCTTGATCCGATCAGGTCGAATCCCGAGGCGCACCAGGCAAGAATCGAGATCGCCTGCACGCTCGCGGAAGTGGCGCGATGCCGTTACTGCCGCCTCCTGATCGATTCGCACCAAGTGTGATTGCGATCACAGAGCCCGCTCTGGCGCGCTGCTAGCTTGCCAGCAAATTGGAGCGTCCCCCTCCACGACCACTCAGGAGAACTCAACATGTACACCGTGCTCTTTTCGCTCGGCGCCGCCCTCGTCGCCTGCGCCGGCATGGCCGCCTTCGGAACCTCCGCCGCCATGGCGGGTGGCTTCTTCGTTGCCGCAATGGCCGTCGGCGCAGGGGTAGACGTCATGCGCGCCAACCAGCGCGCCGCAGTCGAGTAGCGTTTTTGCAGGCCAAGAGCGATCGACGAGCGATCGCGCTGGCCTGGCTTCGGCCGGCATTCGGAATCCTCCCCCGTTCCGGTGCCGGCCGCTTTCCGCTTGTTCCTGAAAACGACTCCCAATTTGCTCCCCGACCCAATTCTCCGTCATTGAGTGACGGCCATCACAGAGCCCACGCGTCGCGATGCCTAGGGTGCCCGCCAGATCGGAGCGATCGTGTTCCGTCAAACTGACAACCCAGGAGACTTCAATGTACACCGCAATGTTCGCGATCATGTCCGCCGCCCTCGCCTATGCCGGCATGAAGTTCTACGGACTGACCGCCATCATGGCAGGCGGTTTCGTCGTCGCCGCGCTGGCGATCGGCATGGCCGCCGACGTGATGCGGGCGAAGCACCGCACGGCCGTCAAGTAGTATCGGGCAGCTGCAGGGAGCGTCGCCCTTGCCGCTCTTGCCTGCCTGATGTCGGCAGGCGTCCGGAGTTCCACCCCTTCGGGCGTCGGCCGATCTGACTCAATCGAACGTCAAATTGGCGAACGTCAAATTGGGCTAGCGCTGGCACACCGGACAGAAAAACGTCGAGCGCCCGGTCTGCGCGATGCGCTTGATGGTCCCGCTGCATCCGCGCGTGGGGCAGTGCTCGCCTTCGCGGTCGTAGACCCGAAAATTGTGCTGGAACAGGCCAAGCTCGCCGTTGGTCTGCTTATGATCGCGCAGCGAGGAGCCGCCGGCCTTGATGGCGTCGGCGAGCACCGCCCTGATGGCCTCGACCAGACGCTCCGCCCGCTCGTTCGGGGCGCCGGTGCGCGTTGCGATGGTGGACGCAGTGCGCTTGGGCGAGAGCCGCGCGCGATGCAGCGCCTCGCACACATAGATGTTGCCGAGGCCCGCCACCACGCGCTGATCGGAAAGCGCGGCCTTGAGCGAGGTCTTCTTGCCAGCGCAAGCGCTCGCCAGCATGGCGGCATCGAACGCGTTGCCGAGCGGCTCGGGCCCGAGCGTGCGTAAGAGCGGCTCGTCGTCGAGCTCGGTCCGCCGCACGAGCTTCATCGATCCAAACCGGCGCGGATCGTTGAACGCGATCTGCGCGCCGTTCGACATCTCGAACACCACGTGATCGTGCCTCGCCGCCTGCGAGCGCTCGTGATGATAGGCGCCAGGCGTCGCCTCCCCATGCGGATGCGTGACGCGAAACGAGCCCGACATGCCGAGATGCATCAGCAGCACATCACCCGAGGAGAGATCGGCCAGGAGGTATTTCGCGCGCCGGCCAAGCCCGGTGACAGTGAGGCCCTCGAGCCGTTTGGCAAAATCTTTCGGCAGCGGCCAGCGCAGATCGCCGCGCCGCGCCTCCACATGCGCAAAGCGAGCACCCTCCATGACAGGCGCAAGCCCCCGCCGCACCGTCTCGACCTCGGGCAATTCCGGCATGATTAACTGCTCTCCGCGCGAGACATAGCGCCTCTTCCCGTCGCGCGCTATGGTCCGGCCACATACAGGATTTCGGCCATGCCCCGCGAAGAGGCCCGCGAAGTGACCCATTTCGGCTATCGGCAGGTGCCGCTTGCGGACAAGCAGGCGCTGGTCGACGACGTATTCCACAGCGTTGCCTCGCGTTACGACCTGATGAACGACCTGATGTCGGGAGGGCTGCATCGCGCCTGGAAGGACGTGCTGGCGAACACCGTCAACCCGCCGAAGGGCAACCGGCCATTCAAGCTGCTCGATGTCGCAGGTGGCACCGGCGACATCGCGTTGCGGGTGGCGCAAGCGGGCGGCACCGGCACGCGCGCGACCGTGCTCGACATTAATCCCGACATGCTCGCGGTCGGCCGCGCGCGTGCACGCGGTCAGGGCTATGACGATGCGCTGACGTTTATCGACGGCAACGCCGAGGCGCTGCCGTTTCCTGAAGGCTCATTCGACGCGGTGACGATCGCGTTCGGCATCCGCAACGTGCCGCGGATCGACGTGGCGCTGAAGGAGGCGTTTCGCGTCTGCCGGACCGGCGGCCGCTTTCTGTGCCTGGAATTCTCCTGCGTCGACGTGCCGGGGCTCGACGCGCTCTATGATTTCTATTCCTTCAACGTGATCCCGGCGCTCGGGCGCATGGTGACGGGCGATCGCGAAGCCTATCGCTATCTGGTCGAATCGATCCGCCGCTTCCCGCATCCGGAGGCGTTCGCGCAGATGATGCGCGATGCCGGCTTCGCACGGGCCGGCTTCGAGCGCATGGCCGGCGGCATCGTGGCGCTGCATTCGGGCTGGCGGCTGTGAGCGTGGCACAGGTGCGATTTCTCGGACCGATACGCGCGCGCATGATTTGCGTGACGAGGAGCCCTGCCACAACGTCCCCTCTCCCGCTTGCGGGGGAGGGACAGGGAGGGGGGTCACAAGCAACGAACTTTCCATCCCCCCCCTCCCCACCACTCCCCCGCAAGTGGGGGAGGGAGCAGGCCGTGCCCGCGTCACGGTCGATGCCCTCTATCATCTCTGGGCGATCCCCGTGATCGCCGCCTTCGCCCATCTCTCGCGCCTCGCCCGCGCCGGGTTCGTCTTCGCGCGCGAGGGCGTGCTCGCCCTGATCGATCCAAGGCCGCTGCCGATGCCGCTGCGCACGGCGCTGTGGTTCGCGCGGCTGCTCGAGAAATCCACGACCGGCGCGGCACGCTCGCGGCTTGCGACTGCGCTCACCATGCTGGGGCCGACCTATGTCAAGCTCGGCCAGTTTCTGGCGACACGGCAGGATGTCGTCGGCGTCGTGCTCGCGCGCGACCTCGAGACACTGCAGGACCGGATGGCGCCATTCCCGCTGGCGCAGGCCGAGCGCGTGGTCGCGGCCGCGCTCGACAAGCCGCTCAACGAGGTCTTTAAATCATTCGGTGCGCCGGTCGCGGCTGCTTCGATCGCGCAGGTGCATCGCGCCTCGATCGCAACGATGGACGGCGAGCGCGCCGTCGCCGTCAAAGTGTTGCGGCCGCTGATCGAGCGGCGCTTCAAGGTCGACCTCGAGGCGCTCGCATTTGCGGCGCGCAATGCCGAGGCGCTGTCGGCCGAAGCGCGGCGGCTGCGCATGGTCGAGGTGGTGGAAACGCTGCGTCGCTCGGTCGCGCTCGAGATGGACCTGCGGCTCGAGGCCGCGGCTCTCTCCGAGATGGCGGAGAACACCGACAAGGACCCGGATTTCCGCGTGCCGACGGTCGACTGGGAGCGCACCGCGCGCGATGTGCTCACGCTCGATTGGATCGAGGGCACGCCGCTCACCGACCGCGCGATGCTTGCCGCCAAGGGCTTCGACCTGCCAAAGCTCGCGCGCGCGGTGATCCAGACCTTCCTACGCCACGCGCTGCGCGAAGGCTTCTTTCATGCCGACATGCACCCGGGCAACCTGTTCGTCGACGACGACGGCAACCTGGTCGCGGTCGACTTTGGCATCATGGGGCGGCTCGGTCCGAAGGAGCGGCGCTTTCTGGCTGAGATTCTTCTGGGCTTCATCACCCGCAACTATCAGCGCGTCGCCGAGGTGCATTTCGAGGCCGGCTATGTGCCGCGCCACCATTCGGTCGAAAGCTTCGCGCAGGCGATCCGGGCGATCGGCGAGCCGATCCACAATCGCACGGCCGAAGATATCTCGATGGCGAAGCTCCTGATGCTTCTGTTCGAGGTCACCGGGATATTCGACATGCGCACGCGGCCGGAGCTGCTGCTGCTGCAGAAGACCATGGTGGTGGTCGAGGGCGTGGCGCGCTCGCTCGACCCGAAGCTCGACATGTGGACCACTGCGGAGCCGGTGGTGCGCGAATGGATCGAGCGCAATCTCGGGCCGATCGGCCGGCTCGAAGGTGCCACCGAAGGCGCGCGGGAAGTGGGCCGCTTCCTGGGCGAGGTGCCGGGGCTATTGTCGCGCGGCGCCGAATTGGTGGAGCAGCTCGACGCCATCACCCGCGACGGGCTCGTGCTCTCCCCCGAAACGGTCGCGGCGATCGGGCGCGCGGAGGCGCGGCGCAACCGCTGGACGGCCGCGGCGCTGTGGGCCATCGCGATCCTCCTCGCCCTTCTGCTGATCGCGCGGTGAGCCGTAACGATTCGTTAACTGCAATTTTCGCTTGCAATTGTACTTGATTTGTTCTCTTTATTTCAGATGATTCTGGACCGCAAGCGGCGTAACGGACCAGGTGTCGTGAGCAAAATCGTTCCCCTAGAAGCCTGCGAAGAGATCGACTTTTGGTGGCATCACGATGAGGACGGGCCCGCGCCCGCCCCGAATGCCAAGCCGAGCGCGGCGCCAAGTGTCGTGTCCGCAAGCGTCGCTTCCGCAGGAGCAGCATTGCCGGTGACGACACCGGCGGCAATACCGCTGGCAAAAACGCTGGCAGCAACGCCGCTGGCAAAGGTCATGCGATCTTCGCCCTTCCGCGGCCGCGCCGCCGCGCCCCCGCGCTACCACCCGGGCGCAGTCTTCGACGCTCCCCCGGTCCGCCGCAGCGCCAGCCAGATCTTTCTCGGTCTAGTCCTGGGGCTGGTGGCGATCGGGCTCACCGCCGTGGGGCTTACGGTCAATACGCGCTTTGCCGCCTCGTTCGGACAGACCGCGGAAGCGGCTGTGCTGCTTGCCGCCGTCGGGCTCACCATCGATTGCCTCGCGATCGTGCTCCCCAGCGCGGCCGCCCAGCTCTGGCGCGATCGCCACGCGATGTCGGCCGCCGCCGCCTGGGCGATCTGGCTGATTGCGCTGAGCATGACGCTCCTGGCCGCGATCGGCTTTGCGGCGACCAATATCGGCGACGGCGTTGCGGGGCGCAGCAAGGTCGCAGCCGAGGCGAGCGCGCTTGTGGCCGACATCGAGCGGCTGCGCGGCGAACGCGCCGTGATCACGGAGACGCGGGCGATCTCGACCATTGAAGCCGAGATCCAGCGGGCGCAGCCGGCCGCCGCCGCGGTGTGGAAGCAGACCGCTGGCTGCAGCAATGTGACGATGGCGGCGTCCGGCTCGGCTTGCGCCGACGTGCTCAAGCTGCGGCAGGCGCTCGGTGTGGCGCAGCGGCGCGACGCGCTCGACGCTGAGCTGCGGAGCGCGGAGACGCGGCTTGCACCGTTGCCCGCGATCACCACCGGCGATCCGCAGGCCACCATGGCGGCCGATCTTGTGGCCTGGATCAGCCTCGGCCACGTCAGCCTCACGCCGCACGACATTCATCGCATGCGCATCACCGGGCTCACTATCATCCCAGCGCTTGCGGGCATCATTTTCATGTTCGCCACGACGCTGCTGCGGGTGAGAAGGCGCGAACCGGCCGACTGATCGACGGATGCGCGGCGCAATCACCGCTCATCCGGAGGCCGCAGGAACGACACCACCTCGGGCAGATAGCGCTCCATCCAGGCCGCGATCGCGTCCTGGTTCTTGTGATAGAACAGCCCGACCGCGATGACGGCGACGCCGATCGCGGACAGTGCGAATGGAAACAGCATCGAATCTTTGAATACCGAGTGGGAGAGATAGCCGAGATAGCCGGCGACGCCGAGCGTGCCGAACACCGCGTAGACCTGCCGCCTCAGCACGACCGAGAGCAGCACCAGTCCGACGTTGAGCAGGCAATAGAGCGCCTTGGCGATCTCGCTGTCGCTGCTCTTGAGGCTCAGGCCGCCCCAGAACGCCATCATACCGAACAGGTGCAGCCAGAACGCGAAGTCGCCGCCGAGCGGACGCCGGTCGACGAACCAGGCGACGACGAGCACGCCGAGCCCGAACCACACCGACACCTCGCGTCGCTCGTCCCAGGTGAAGTTCTCGTGCCCGAATACCCATGGCGTCAGGTCCATCGACATGAACCAGAGCGCGAACGCGATGATCATCACGATAAACGGAAACGGATAGCGCCGCAGCGCGATCACGGCCGCCACGATCGCGGCGACTTCCATGTACACCCAGCTGCCGTGGATCCAGACGTAGAAGTCATGCACGGTGCCGGGCTGGCCGAACTGGCCCCACGCGCCAGAGGAAACCTGGATCCCGAACACCGCGAGCGGCGCCATCGAGACTGCGATGGCGATCAGGAGGCCGCCGGGAATGCGCAGGTTGCGCGCATGCCACAGATGGTGGCCGGCGGTCGTGAACAAGAAGGCGTAGACGACGGCGGTCGCGGTCAGCGCCCCGCCACCCATGGAGGAGAACGCGAGCGTCGAGAACAGCCCCATGGCGCTTATGACGACGAGGGCACCGGCGTACCAAAGCAGATGCGCGAGATCGAACTGCGGCGCGGGCGTTGCGGCGATCCGGGGCACCGACGATTGGCGCGTTGCGAGAAAATCGAGAAGGCGGCTCAAGCTATGGTCGTCGAGCGCGCCGGCCGTCACGGCCGCGCGCAAGTCGTGTTCCGAAAACTGCATGAAAATCCTCCGGCGCGGATCGGAACCCCATGGTCCGGGTTCGAATCCTCTTTCCCGTGTCGTTGTCGCGTGGGGCGGCGGCGAGGTTCACGGCGCAGCAGCACCAATCGGGAACGATGGCTGTTAAAATTCGGTAAGGTGAATGCCCTTCGGCGGCGGAGGCGCGACAGCAGCGCAGCTTGACATTCTCCCGGGTGACACGAACGATCTCGTTCAATTCATGCCGGGGAGGAACCGATGCAGAGGCGAAGCGCTTGCGCGATGGCAATGCTGCTCACAGCGGCCCTTGCAGGCGCCGTCGGGATCGCCAGAGCGCAAACCTATCCAACCAAGCCGATCACGATCATTGTGCCGTTCGCGGCCGGCGGCGGCAACGACATCATGGCGCGCTTGCTGGCCCAGCACATGGGCCGCGCGCTCGGCCAGCAATTCGTGATCGACAACCGCGGCGGTGCCGCCGGCACGCTTGGCGCGCGCGCGGTCGCGAAGGCTACGCCCGACGGCTACACCCTCATGGTCGGCCATTCCGGCGTGTTCGGCGTCGCGCCAAGTCTCTATGGCAGCAATGCCGGCTACGATCCGCGCAAGGATTTTGCACCAATTGGCCTGATCGCCTCGTTCCAGCAGATTCTAGTCGTGCATCCCTCGCTGCCGGTGCGCAGCGTCAAGGACCTCGTGGCCCTCGCTCGCAAGGAGCCAGGCAAGCTCACCTACGCAACCGCCGGCATCGGCTCGGGCTCGCATGTCTCGACCGAGCTGTTCAACGCCATGGCGGAGATCAAGCTCACCCATATCCCCTACCGCGGCAGCGGACCGGCGCAGAGCGACCTCATCGCCGGCCACGTCCCGATGGCAATTACGACCGTGCCACCCGCGATCGCGCAGATCCGCAGCGGGCTGCTGCGCGCCATCGCGGTCACCGGCGACACCCGTCTCGCCATTCTGCCCGACGTGCCAACGGTCGACGAGTCGGGCGTGCCCGGCTATGTCGCCGTGATCCACTACGGCATGGTGGCGCCCGCCGGCACGCCGCGCCCCATCGTCGAGCGGCTCAACGCCGAGCTCAACATCGCGCTCAAGAGCGATGATGTGCGGGCACGCATCGCCGATGAAGGCGGCGACCCGCTCGCCGGCACACCGGAGCAGCAGGCTGCCGACATCGACGCGGAAGAAACCAAATGGAGCGCGCTGGTGCGCAAGCTCAATTTGCGGGCGGAGTGACGGCGGGCGTGGCGCGATCCATTCGCGCATACCCTTCTTGTATCCCTTAGCGCTTGTCTTGCATCCCTTAGCGCTTGCGCGGGGACGAACGGATGGAGGAGGAGGCTTCGCATCATCGCTTCAACCAATACTCCGGATTACTCTTGAAAATCTTCTTCGGGATTGCCCCGTAAACCATCTGCACCGCATCGACAGCTTCCGCCACCCGGAAATCGACCGCGATGCTGGCGAGCGCATAGGCGTCGGCGGCCGACAGGCCTTTCCGGTCGCGCAGGAAATTCACCGTCTCCTGCGCGGCATGCTTCATCGCCACGTCGAGGTCGAGGTCCATGCCCATCGCATAGTAGTAGTGGGCGTCCTCCGCGCGCGGCCATGTCATGGCGCGGCCGGCGCCTTTATGTACGATGAACTGGAACGTGCCCGTGAGCGAAGCTTCGATCGCGGTGCCGTTGATCTCGCCGTCGGCCTGCACGGCGTGCGAATCGCCCGCGAAGAACTGCGCACCGTTGTGGAACACCGGCAGATAGAGCGTCGCCCCAACCGTGAGCTTGTTGAAGTCCATGTTGCCGCCCCAGCGCGATGGCGGGCGCGAGGAGATCAGCCACGAGTCGCGCGACGGCGCGACCGCCATGATCCCCATGAACGGCTGCAGCGGCACCTCGATGTCAGGCGAGAACAGCGCGACATTGCGCGCCGTGTCGAAGCGAATGACCTTCGGGGTGGCGGCGCTGAGCAGATCCGGCAGCACGCCGGTGCCGCGGTTGGAGTTGTTCACGCCGTAAGGCACGCGGTACTCGAGCGCGAGGATGCGCACTTCCAGCATGTCGCCGGGCTCGGCCTCCTCGACATAGATCGGGCCGGTGAGGATATGCGCGCTGGCGCCGCGTGGGCGGCTCACCTTCTCGTAGATGTCGATCGCGTCCTTGAGCACCTCGCCAGCCGCAACGCCGTGGCGGCTGAAAAACGTGACCGGATCGACCCCGGTGTTGACGCCGCCGTGCGAGACGGTGTCGACGCGCACGGTCTGGCCCGACTTGATCCGCAGCGCCGGTGGAATGTCGGCCGCGAAATAGCCCCACACCACCGTCTCGGGTGTCGAGCGCAAGGTGGCGTCCGGCTTGTTGTCGGGCGGCGCCGGCTGGGCCGCGGCGGCGCCGGTCAGGACCACGAACGTGACTGCGAGTAGTTTCGAACTCATCATGACGAGCGCTCCGTGCCTGCGGCCGATCCCCATCGCACCATAACGCGACGATCCAGGCGGTGCGCGGTAGTCCGCCTGCCCGCATGTCAGGACGGCGATGATTGCATTGATTGCATTGCAATCATATGGCAAGATGCCTAAGGAGAGCCACCATGGCCAGCATCACCATCCGCCAGCTCGACGAGACCCTCAAGCAGCAGCTGCGGCTACGGGCGGCGAGCCACGGCCGCTCGATGGAGGACGAGGTCCGCACCATCCTGCGCGCCGCGGCGGCCGGAACCAGCGAGGCAACCCCGGCACGGGCAGCGCCCCGCCGCAACGAACGAGCGTCGGCCGAAAGCCTGGTCTCGAAGCCAACCGTGCCCGTCGGGCACAAGCGCATCCTCCTGATCATTGGCGGCGGAATCGCAGCCTATAAGTCGCTCGATCTCATCAGGCGGCTGCGCGAGCGGCACCTGGCGGTGCGCTGCATCCTCACCGCGGCCGCGCAGGAATTCATTACGCCGCTCGCGGCTGGTGCACTCGCGGGCGAGCGCGCCTTCACCGACCTGTTCGACGCCGCGAGCGAGCTTGACGTCGGGCATATCCGGCTCGCGCGCGACGCCGACGCGATCGTAGTGGCGCCCGCGACCGCCGACCTGATGGCCAAGATGGCGGGTGGCCACGCCAACGATCTCGCAAGCGCCGTGCTGCTCGCCACCAACCGGCCGATCCTGATCGCGCCGGCGATGAACCCGGCGATGTGGGCGCATGGCGCAACGCAGCGCAATCTCGCGCAGCTCATACGCGATGGCGTCATGACGATCGGGCCGAACGCAGGCGAAATGGCGGAAGCCGGCGAAACCGGTGTCGGACGCATGGCGGAGCCGCTCGAGATCGCGGCAGCAACCGAGGCACTCTTTAGCGAAGTGGACGGGCGGCCGCTCGCCGGCAAGCGCATCGTCGTGACGTCGGGACCGACGCATGAGCCGATCGATCCGGTGCGTTACATCGCCAACCGCTCCTCCGGCCGGCAGGGCCACGCCATCGCGGCCGCCGCAGCGATGGCCGGCGCCGAGGTCGTGCTGGTGTCCGGCCCGGTCAACATTCCGAATCCTCCCGGCGTCAGGATCGTGAAGGTCGAGAGCGCCCGCGCCATGTTCGAGGCGGTGGAGGCCGCGCTGCCAGCGGACTGCGCGGTATTCGCCGCCGCCGTTGCGGACTGGCGCGTCGCCACGCCCGGACGCGAAAAGATCAAAAAGCAGAAAGGCAAGGCGCCCCCGCCGCTGGCACTGGTCGAGAACCCGGACATTCTCGCCACGATCGCGCACCGCAAAACCAAGCGTCCGCCGCTTGTGGTCGGCTTTGCGGCCGAGACCGAGAACGTGATCCCGAACGCCAAGGCCAAGCTCGAGCGCAAGGGTTGCGATTGGATCGTCGCCAACGATGTGTCACCAGAGACCGGCATCATGGGCGGTGAGACGAACAGCGTGCACCTGGTGACCACCGACGGCGTCGAGACATGGCCCTCGCAATCCAAGGACGAGGTGGCGCGCGCCCTGGTCGCCAGAATCGCGGGCGCGCTGACAGGAGATCAGGCGTGAAGAAGATCGACGTCCAGGTGAAACGGCTCGCACACGCGGCCGATCTGCCGCTGCCGGCCTACCAGAGCGAGCTCGCGGCCGGGCTCGACCTCGTGGCGGCGATCCCTCGCGACGCGCCGATGTCGCTCGCGCCCGGCGAGCACGCCATGGTCCCGACCGGACTTTGCATGGCGCTGCCGTCCGGCACCGAAGGTCAGGTCCGTCCCCGCTCAGGGCTCGCAAGCCGGCACGGCGTGACAGTGCTCAACGCCCCCGGAACGGTCGACGCTGATTTTCGCGGGGAAATTCAAGTCATCCTTATAAACCATGGTTCTGATGTATTTACAATTGAGCGTGGTATGCGCATAGCGCAACTCGTCATTGCGACTACGATGCAAGCGAACATTTGCGAATCTGCAATTCTTAGTGATACAACTCGCGGGCTCGGGGGATTCGGGAGTACGGGGACATCATCCGGGGGGAGCGGGAGCGACGGCTAGCGTTCGTCTACTCGACGGGCGCGCCTAGCACCGTGAGTCCGGATTGCCGTCGTGGATTTTCACATGCAACTACTGCCTCGCAAAGGCGTCTTGGCTATCGCGGCCGTCATCGACATTGCGCTGAACGCGCGGGGACGGCCGGTCGCTGCCAAATCGCTTGCACATCGTCATCGCTTGCCGCCGCGCCATCTTGAGCCTGTCCTTCAGGCCCTGGTGCGGCATGGCATCCTCAAAGGCGTCCGCGGGCCGCGCGGCGGCTATGAGCTCGCGCGGGAGCAGCGCCGCATCACCGCCGACGACATTCTGCGGGCAGCCGGCACCGTCGAGGAAGCCGACGATATGCCGATCAATGGCTCGGCGCTGCTGGCGCAAGTGGTGATGCCCGCGCTCGCCGAAGCAGAGCGCTCCTTCGCGATCACGCTCGGTCACATCAGCGTCGAGGATCTCGTGCACTCGGCCGAGGGCCTGCGCAAAAGCGCGGAGTAACCCGCGCGGAGTGAGAAAGCGGAGCATGATCCCGAAAAGTGGCAAGCCGGTTTTCGGAAAGATCATGCTCAAACAATAAGCCAGACTTTGATCCGATTCATCTAATCGGATCAAAGTCTCGTCAGCGCGACGCGCCACCCTTCGTGTTATTCCTCGTCACGCTGTCCCAATACGGACAGACGCCAGGCATGACCTGGTAGTTGCCCTCCATCACCTGCACCGGCCGGCGCATGCCCTGCTCGGCATTGGCGAGCCGCAGCTTGCGCGCCGCAGCCTGGTCCTCCGCGGAGAGCCACTTGCGGTCATGCCCCCACATGCTCGGGCCTTCGCGGCGCTCGAACGCCTGCCAGGTCTCGGGATCGATCGAGCGCGCGCCCCAGCCATACTCGACCATGAAGCCCGACGGCGTGAAGCTGTAGAACGACGTGATGAAATCCGACGTGTGGCGGCCGAGACTCGTGGCCACCTGATCGCTGCCGAGCGCAATGTCGTAGCCCTGCCCCATGTCGTCGAACGAGAACACCTCCATCATGATGTGATGCACGGCGGTCTTGCCGGTCTTGATGAAAGCGAGGCTGTGGTGACGCTGATTGACGTGCAGGAAGCGCGCCTCGAACGGATGCGAGTAGTAGTCGGTGAGCCGGAAGCCGAGGAGCTCGCGATAGAACGGCATCACGCGATCGATCTGCTCGACGCTTTCGACGTTGAACACCACGTGCCCGAGGCCCAATGGCCCGGTGCGGAAGCCCGAGATCGGCCGGCCCGGCGCGAACGGCTCGGAAGCGACCTCGGCGCCATGCACGATCTCCAGCCGGTTGCCGAGCGGGTCGTTGAGGACAATCAGGTCCTTCACGCACCGTTCGTCGGCGAGCGCGCGCGTGCCACGCGCGACTTTCACGTTCGCTGCATCGAGCTTCGCCGCCAGCGCCTCGAGCGCAGCAGCGTCCGCCACCTCCCAGCCGAATACATCGATGCCCTCGCCGCCATCGGCATTAACGATGATGCGCTGCTTGCGGTCGTCCATGCGGAACGCAATCGTCGAGCGGCTCTTGTCGACGCGCTGCAGGCCAAGAAGGCCGGGACCGAAACTTGCCCAGTCGCCAAGATCCTTGGCGCGGGCGCGAACGTAGCTTAAGGATTCGACACGCATTGGCAGGTCCTGTTCGGCGATCGCTGTCGTTAGCCTGAGATAGACGGTAGCGCGCGAAATCGCCAGCCCGCGGCCGTGGGGTTTAATCGCCCTTGATATTGGCCGCGCTTATGACCTCGCCCCATTTTCTGGTCTCCGCGGCCATGAAGGCCACGACATCCGCGGGCGAGCCGACCTTCGCCTTGGCACTGAGCCTCGACAGGGTCTCCTCCATCTCCTTCGATGTGGTGATCGCATTGATCGCTGCGTTGAGCTTGTTGATCACATCCGGCGGTGTGCCGGCGGGAGCGGCGACGGCCGTCCAGTAGGTGCCCTGGAGCTTGGGGAAACCGCTCTCGGTCGTGGTCGGCACGCTGGCGAACTGTGGGCTCCGCGTCACGTCGGCGATTGCCAATGGTCTGAGCTTGCCGGCTTCGACATGCGGCAAGAGAAATGTGACCGTGTCGAAGAACACTTGCACTTGTCCGGCCAGCAGATCGGTGAGCGCCGGCGCGGAGCCGCGGAACGGGACGTGCACGATGTCGGCGCCGGTTTCGAGCTTGAGCATTTCGCCGAGCAGGTGGGGCTGCGTTCCAAATCCGGGTGATGCGTAGCTCACCTTGCCCGGATTGGCCTTGGCGTGGGCGACAAGCTCCCGCATCGAGCTCGCCGAGACGGCGGGATTGACGACCAGGACTTGCGGGCTCGAGAAGATCGTCGCGACCGGCGCGAAGTCCTTGACCGGGTCGTAGCCGACGTTCTTGTAGATCAACGGCGCCGTCACCAACGGACCCGGCGGCGTGAACAGGAGCGTGTAGCCGTCGGGATCTGCGGTTGCGACCGTCTTCGCGCCGACGGTACCGCCGGCGCCGCCCGCACGGTTCTCGATCACAACCGTCTGGCCGAGCGATGCGGAGAGTTTCTCGGCGATCAACCGGGCAGCACCGTCGGTTGGCCCGCCCGCCGGGAAGGGCAGGACCAGCCTGATCAGTCGGCTCGGATAGGACTGGGCGGAAGCTGATACCGCTACGAGCGAGACGAAGGAAATGGCGGCAACGACCCTCAGAATGACGCGCTTGGTCGACATGTGATGTCCTCCCGGCGTGCGTTTCCTTCCAATCGAAAACAATAACAGCGCCCGGGATCGTTGACTTGCCAAATTCTGGTGACCACAATCCGAGCCGATCACGCTGGGCGCGGCGCAGATTTGACGCGACCGCGGAATTCATCGTGATCCAAGAATAGATCGAATTTTCATCAGGGAGGCTGACATGCTCACGCGCCGCCATTTCTGCGCCACTGCCGCAAGCGCTGCAATCCTCGCCCACACTCCAAGCGCCTTCGCGGCCACCTACGACATCGTCATCAAGGGCGGACGCGTCATCGATCCCTCGGTCGGGATCGATACGACGCGCGACGTGGCGATCGCCGGCGGCCGCATCGCGGCGGTCGAGGCCAACATCACGGCGGACGCGACTGAGACGATTGACGCGCGCGGCAAGATCGTGGCGCCTGGCCTGATCGACATCCACACCCATGCCGGCCGCAGCAAGGAAGGCCCGCCGATGTGCCTGCAGGACGGCGTGACGGGTTGGGTCGATGCCGGCTCGGGCGGCGCGGACAACATGGACGCAGTCGCCGCCGTCGCGCGCGGCGCGCCGCAGATCGGCCGCTGCTTGATCAACATATCGCGCGTCGGCATAGCTCCCGGTGGCGAGCTGCACGACCTCGCACTTGCAAACGTCGACCTCGCGCGCGGCGCGATTGCACGCAATCGCGACGTTGTCATTGGTGTCAAGGCACGCATGTCGAACAACGTTGCCGACGCCAACGATCTGGAGGCGCTGCGGCGCGCGCAGGCGGCGGCCGACGGTCTGCCGGTCATGATCCATGTGGGGCAGAACTACTCGCCGCTACGCTCATATCTTTCGCTGCTCAAGCGCGGCGATATCGTCACTCACATCTACGCACCGGCGCCGAACGGCCTGCTCGACGACAAGGGCAAGCTGATCCCTGATGTGATGCAAGCGCGCCGCCGCGGTATCCTGTTCGACTTTGGCAATGGCGTTAATGACCATTTCGATTGGGCGACGGTCGAAGCCGCCACCAAGCAGGATTTCTGGCCCGATACGTTCTCCACCGACTGGAGCACGATGTCGCGGACGACCGGTGTCGTTGACATGCCGAACGTCATGTCGAAGCTCCTCATGTTCGGCATGCCGCCGAGCGCGGTGATCGCGGCCGGCACGGTCAATGCCGCGCGCATTTTCCCGGCGTTCGACGACCGCGGCACGCTCAACGTCGGCGCACCGGCCGACGTGGCCATCCTGGAATTGCGCGATGGTGAATTTGAATACCTCGACAATTTCAAGGGTACCCGCAAGGGTAAGCAGCGCCTGTTCCCGATCGCGACTGTCGTTGGTGGCAAGAAGGCCCCGGCGCGGGCGTAGCAGCAGCATAGCCAAGAACCGCAGCTCGTAGGGTGGGTTAGCGTGGCCCGAGACTCCAAATTGGAGTCGATCGATTTGATCCACGCGTAACCCACCGCGCGCTCGAAAGTGGCTGTCCAGACGCAGGGTGTGTCTTGGCAATGGTGGGTTACGCGTGGACCACGGTCCAACCCAATCGAGAGCGCAGGGGCCACGCTAACCCACCCTACGACGGCTGCGCCCGCTCTACGCGTTCCCTCTCGTCTGCTTCTCGATCTGCGCCTTGAGCCGCGGATAGACCTTGAGGGCATTGCCTTCGAACACTTTCTGCTTGTCGGCGGCCGACAGGTTCGCCGTCCCGTCAACATAGCGCTTGGTGTCGTCGAAATAGTTTCCAGTCTTCGGGTCGATGCCCTTCACGGCTCCGACCATCTCCGACGCAAACAGGATGTTGTCGACCGGCACCACCTTGGTGAGGAGATCGATGCCGGGCTGGTGATAGACGCAGGTGTCGAAGAAAATGTTCTGGCCCATGATCTCGGCAAGCTCGGGCTTCTTGTTGTCGAGCGCGATGCCGCGGAAACGTCCCCAGTGATACGGCACCGCGCCGCCGCCATGCGGGATGATGAGCTTGAGCTTGGGGAACTGCTTGAACACGTCCGACAGGATGAGCTGCATCACCGCCATGGTGTCGGCGTTGAGATAATACGAGCCGGTCGTGTGCTGAGCTGGATTGCAGCAGCCCGACACGTGGATCATCGCCGGCACGTCGAGCTCGATCATCTTCTCGTAGAACGGATACCACCACTTGTCGGTGAGCGGCGGCGCGTTGAAATAGCCGCCCGACGGATCGGGATTGAGATTGCAGCCGACGAAGCCCAATTCCTTCACACAACGCTCGAGCTCCTTGATCGACGATGTCGGCGCCTCGCCTTGCGTCTGCGGCAGCTGGCACACGCCGATGAAGTTCTTCGGGAACAGCGCGCAGACGCGATGGATGAGATCGTTGCAGATCTGCGTCCATTCCTGGCTGACCGCGAAATCGCCGATATGGTGGCCCATGCCCGAGGCACGCGGCGAGAAGATCGTGAGATCGGTGCCGCGATCACGCTGAAACTTGAGCTGCGCACCCTCGATGCTGGCGCGGATCTCGTCGTCCGACATCTTGAGGCCCGCGCGCGGTGGCAGCGCAGTCTTGTTCTTGACCGCCTCGGTCTGGTCCTTGCGGAAACGGTGCAGGTCCTTGGGTTCGGTCGTGTAGTGGCCGTGACAATCGATGATCATGATACCCTTCGCCGAGGATGCTGGGCGCGAGCCCTTTTTGAACGCCAGAGAACGCCGATCGCGGCCCCTATCGCGGCGGGATGCTACGAACCGGCCTTCCCCATTGTCAAACCTTCACCCCTGTCTGTATTGATGCGGTGACCACATTTCTCCGTCACCCTGAGGCGCGAGCGAAGCGAGCCTCGAAGGGCGACGGCCGGGGCCGTGCATCCTTCGAGGCCGGCCTTCCGGCCGGCACCTCTGGATGACGGATTTCAGCCCCGGGGGAATGAAGATATGGCCGAGCTACCGCGTCTCAATAACGTGATCAAAGCCCTGGAGTCGGGCAAACAGGCATTTACGTCGTTCTGTCAGGCCGACCCCGAAAGCGCGATTGCGATGTCGACCGCCAAATACGACGGCATCGTCTACGAGATGGAGCACAATCCGTGGGACATCCGGGCGCTGCGCGATAGCCTGCAATACATGCTCAACCGCGGCCAGATCGCGCGCTCCGGCTCGGTGGCGCCGGCCGTGACCCCGATGGTGCGCATCCCGCCGAACGGCGCCGAGAAGGCGCAGTTCCAGGCCAAGCAGGCGCTCGACCTCGGCGCCTACGGAATCGTATGGCCGCACATCTCGTCGGTCGATGAGGCCTATAACGCAGTCGCCGCCTGCCGCTATCCGCGCCTCAAGGACAAGCCGCTCTACGAGCCGCAGGGCATCCGCGGCGACGGGCCCACGCAAGCGGTGCGTTACTGGGGCGTCTCGCAGCAGGAATATTATGACCGCGCCGACGTCTGGCCGCTCAACCCGAAGGGCGAGATTTTCGTGATCCTGATGATGGAGGACACCCGCGGCATCGACAGTCTCGACCGCATCCTCAAGGAGGTGCCCGGCATCGGGGCGATCCTGATCGGCGAAGGCGACCTCTCGCAGGAGCTTGGGCTTCCGCGCCAGTACGAGCACCCGGAAGTGCTCAAGTGGATGGCGCGCGTGGTCGACACCTGCAAGAAGAACAATGTGCCGGTCGGCCACCCGCATGTCGACAGCAACAATGTCGAGCGCATTCTCAGCGAGGGCTATCGGTTCCTGATGGCCGCGCCAGTGCGCAGCTATGCGGCGCTCGACAAGGGCATGAAGCTTGCCGGAAGGGCGTAGCCTCCATCGCCTCACTCGTGTCCCGGCCGCGCGCAGCGAGAGCCGGGACCCATCTTTCTAAATGTCCGCTCATTTCTGTCTCTCTAGGTCCCGGCTCTTCGGCCTTCGGCCTCGGCCGGGACACGAGGTCGTGGTTCACTCCACCTTGATCCCCGTGACACGCACCGCCTCCGCCCACTTCGGCGCCTCGTCGGCGATCATGGCGGCGAATTCCTGCGGCGAGGAGATCAGCGGCTCGATCCCGAGCTTGCCGAGCGTGGCGCGGCTCTCGGGCGAGCGCAAACCGTCATTGATGGTGGCGTTGAGCCTTGCCACGATCGCGGCCGGCGTGCCGGCGGGCGCCACGACGCCGAACAGCGTGTCGTAAGGCTTATCCAGATAGCCGAGCTCCACCATGCTCGGCACCTCCGGCATATCGGCCCAGCGATGGGCGCTGGTCACCGCGAGCGCCCGTACCTTGCCGGCCTGAAGGTGTGGCAGCAGCACGGACTTGCCGTTGATGGTCATGTGGATCTGGCCGGCGATGAGGTCGGCGATCATCGGCGCGCCGCCGCGATAGGGAATGTGCACGATGTCGGTGCCGGATTTGATCTTGAACATCTCGACGGTGAAATGCGGGCCGATGCCGATGGCGTTGCCATAGTTGAGCTTGCCCGGATTGGCCTTGGAATAGGCGACGAGCTCTTGCACCGACTTCACCGCCAGAGCCGGGCCGGCCACCATCACCAGCTTGTCGACCACCGCGGATGCGACCGGCGTGAACGCCTTCATGGGATCGTAGTCGAGCTTGTAGAGCACCGGGTTGGTGCCGAATGTGCTGAGCGAGCCCATCATCAGGGTGTAGCCGTCAGGCTGAGCGATCGCGACCTGTTTGGCCGCAATGGTGCCACCGGCGCCGCCCTGGTTCTCGATGATTACCGACTGGCCAAGGCCAAGCTGCAGACGCTGCGCCACCAGTCGCGCCGTGGTGTCGGTGGCCCCGCCAGCAGGGAACGGCACGACCAGCTTGATCGGCTTGACCGGATAGGTCTGCGCCTGCGCCATGCTCGTCACGGCGAGCGCCGCAACCGCGAGGATCAGGACCTTCAGCATCGTTGCCGCTCTCAGCGCTTCATTCCGGCTTGATGCCGGTCACCCGGATAGCGTCGGCCCATAGCGGCCCCTCCTTTGCGATGATGGCGGCAAACTCGGCCGGCGTCGTGATCACCGGATCGATGCCAAGCTTTGCAAAGTTCACCTTCATATCAGACGAACGCAGCCCGTCATTGATCGCGGCATTGAGCTTGGCAATCACGGGTGCCGGCGTTCCGGCCGGCGCGACGATCCCGAACAAGGTGTCATAGGGCACATCCAGGTACGACTTTTCGACCAGCGTCGGAATGTCGGGCAGCTCGGGCCAGCGCTGCGGGCTCGTCACGGCCAGCGGCCGCACGCGCGCGTCAGGTCCCTGCGTGAACGGCAGCAGCACCGACTTCCCACTGATAGTGAGATGGACTTGGCCACCAATGAGGTCCGGCACGACCGGGCCGCTGCCGCGGTAGGGAATATGGACAATGTCGATGCCGACCTTGCGCTTGAACAGCTCCATCATGAAGTGGGGACCGATCCCGGTCGGGGCTCCATAGCTGAGCTTTCCGGGATTGGCCTTGGCGTAGCTCACAACCTCCTGCACCGTCTGGGCCGGCAATGCCGGTCCGCCTACCATGAGCAGCTTGTCGACCACGACCGTCGCCACCGGCGCGAAGGCTTTAAGAGGATCGTAGTCGAGCTTGTAGAACACCGGCGCGGTGCCAAACGTGTTGGCGACCGAGATCATCAGCAAGGTGTGGCCATCCGGGTTGGCGGTCGCGACCTGCTTGGCGCCGATCGTGCCGCCGGCGCCGGCCTGGTTCTCGATCACGACTGGCTGGCTGAGCCGCGCCGACAATGCCTGAGCCACGACACGCGCAGTTGTGTCGGTCGGACCGCCGGCCGGGAATGGCGCAACCAGTTTGATCGGCTTCTCCGGAAACGACTGGGCATCAGCCGCACTCGCCATCCCGATCGCAAGCATTCCGATCGCAAACATGGCGGCCAGAGCAAATCGGGCGCAAAGCATCCTGGCCTCCAGCTTCATCATTATTTGGAATTCTAGCACTGTGGCCCGCGCGCCGTATCCCCCCAAAAACTGGCCCACTTTACGACCAGAGCGTGCTGACCCCACCACGTTCACTGTCTGGACTCTTACAGCTGCCATACCCTTGGGGTTAAAGTGAATCGATTCGCGAGTCGGGGGTTGGCGTGTGGGGCGCCAACGGTCGGCTTGGCACCGGCGATGGCGCTCGCCGGTCTGATGCGGTGGGGCAAACGGTATGCCGGACTCGATCCGGATAACCGGCGGGAGCTTTAGGGCTCAGCCGCCGCATGAGAGGCTATGCGCAAGCATCGTAGCCGCGCTCTACCTTGTAAAACAGGTTTTGGGGCCCTGCCCAGCGTATGCCGATACCGGAGAGGCTGGCTCTGCCCTGGACTCGCTGCTTGCCACCCAGATCGATCGGCCTGAGCTCATTGCGGTCGCGCTGACGCTCGGCATTCTCTGCTTCGCGGTGGTCACCTCGATCATGCTGGTGCGCACCAGCCGCAGGCTCGCCGAAACCGAGGCGTCCGCCCGCGACGGGATCATGGCGGCCCGCGCCGAGACCGACCGCGTCAACGCGCTCCTGCGCTCGGACCCACAGGTGCTGGTGGCCTGGGCGGCGGCAGTCGACAAGCCCGAGGTGATCGGCGATACGGCGCTCGTCACCGGCGATAGTTCGTCCCATCGCCTGCTCGCCTTTGGCGGCTGGCTTGCTCCCGAGGAGGCGCGCACGATGGAGCGGCTGGTCGCCCAGCTGCGCGCGCGGGGCGAAGGCTTCGCCACCACGGTCACCACCCGCAACGGCCGGCCGATCGAAGCGGATGGCCATGTCATTGGCGGGCGCGCCATCCTGCGCCTCAAGGACGTTAGCGGGACCAAGCGCGAGCTTGCCGAGCTCTCGGCGCGCTTCCACAAGCAGATGGAAGAAACCGAAGCGCTGCGCACCCTGGTCGAGGCGCTGCCGTTTCCGATCTGGGCGCGCGACGAGGCCGGCAAGCTGATTGCCGTCAATCAGGCCTATGCGCGCGCGGTCGACGCGCGTGACCTCATGGAGGCGGTGGGCCGCGGCATCGAGCTGTTCGACCGAAGCGCGCGCGAAGAGCTCTTCCGCGCACATGAGGCGGCAAAGCCCTATGCGGGTCGCCTGCCCGCGATCGTCGCCGGTGCGCGCCGTATCTTCGACGTGCTCACTTTCCCCACCCGCCGTGGCAGCTCCGGCATCGGCATCGAGTCGACCGAAGCCGAATCGCTGCGCGCCGAGATCAAGCGCATGACGGAGGCGCATCGCCGCACGCTCGACCAGCTGCCGACCGCAGTCGCCATCTTTAGCTCCGACCAGAAGCTTGCCTTCTACAACACGGCCTATCGGTCGCTGTGGGATCTCGACGCCGCCTTCCTCGACAATGCGCCGAGCGATTCGGCCGTTCTGGAGCAGTTGCGGGCGGCCCGCAAGCTGCCGGAGGAGCAGGATTTCCGTCTCTGGAAGGCGCAGCTGTACGAGGCCTATCGGGCGCTCGAGCCGAAGGAGCTCACCTGGCATCTGCCGGACGGGCGCACGTTGCGCGTCGTCACCACGCCCAATCCGGAAGGCGGCATCATCTATCTGTTCCAGGACAACACCAAGCGGCTCGATCTCGAGCGGCGCTACGACGCCATGCTCAAGGTGCAGGGCGAGACGCTCGACAACCTCACCGAGGCGGTCGCGGTGTTCGGCAGTGACGGGCGGCTGCGGCTGTTCAATCCCGCCTTCGGGCGCATGTGGAAGCTCGATCCCGGAGCGCTGCGCGAGCATCCACATATCGAGGCGGTGATCGCCTGGTGCCACGCCCTCTCCGGCGGCGACAACCCGATCTGGTCGGCGCTGCGCACCACCGTGACGGCGATCGACAATCGCGATCCGGTCAACGGCCGCATCGAGCGGCGCGACGGCAGCGCGGCCGATTGCGCGACGGTGCCGCTGCCGGACGGCGCCACGCTGGTGACGTTCCAGGACGTCACTGACTCCGTCAATGTCGAGCGCGCGCTGCGCGAGCGCAACGAGGCGCTGGAGGAAGCCGACAAGCTCAAGGTCGACTTCGTGCACCACGTCTCTTACGAGCTGCGCTCGCCGCTCACCAACATCATCGGCTTCTCGCATTTCCTCGCCGATCCGGTGACCGGGCCGCTGACCGGGAAGCAGCACGAATATCTCGGCTATATCCAGGTCTCCACCAACGCGCTGCTGGCGATCATCAACAACATCCTCGACCTCGCCACCATCGATGCCGGCGCCATGAAGCTCAACCTCGGCGCGGTCGACATCCGTGCCACCATGGAAGGCGCCGCCGAAGGGGTGCAGGACCGGCTCGGGCAGAACAGCATCGCGCTCAAGATCCGAGCCGCCCCCGACATCGGCAGCTTCGTGGCGGACGAGCGGCGGGTCCGCCAGACGCTGTTCAATCTATTAGCCAACGCGATAGGCTTTTCGCCCGCGGGCGGGACCGTTACGCTCGCGGCCCAGAGGCTCAAGGATGCCGTGGTATTCTCGGTTACCGACCATGGCCCCGGCATCCCGCCCGATATGAAGGATAAGGTATTCGATTGGTTCGAGACCCACTCCCTCGGCTCGCGTCATCGCGGCACTGGCCTCGGCCTGTCGCTGGTGCGCTCCTTCGTGGAGCTGCACGGTGGCACGGTGACGCTCGACTCGGCGGTCGGGCGTGGCACCACCGTTACCTGCGTGTTCCCGCTCGGACAGGCCAACGAGCGAACGGCGGCGTGACCCTCCATTGGGACGGCCGCCACGAAAGGCGGCCAGCGGTGCCGGAATGTCCATGCTGCTGACCACCGGCCGCTCGAGCTTCTCGGTGGTGCTGCCCGACGAGGACGCCACCCGCAAGCTGATGATCGACGTCGCGGGCGCGCTCAAGCCCGGCGACACCGTCACGCTCTCAGGCGATCTCGGCGCCGGCAAGACCACCTTCGTGCGCGCGCTCATTCGCTATCTCGCAGGCGATGAGACGATCGAGGTGCCGAGCCCGACCTTCACGCTGATGCAGACCTATGATCTGCCGCAGTTTCCGCTGCTGCACACCGATCTCTATCGCCTCTCCGGCGCAGCCGAAATGTCCGAGCTCGGCTTTGACGATTTCCCGGAAGACGCCGTCATCATGATGGAGTGGCCGGACCGCGCGGCGGGTTCGCTGCGGCCGGACCGGCTCGACATCGCGTTCACACTCGCCCCCAAGCTCAAGCTCGAATTCCGTCACGCGCGTGTCACCGGCTATGGCAGCTTCGCGCCGCGGGTGGAGCGGATCGCGGCGGTGCGCCAGTTTGTGGCCGAGAGCGGCTTGAGCGAGGCGCTGCGCCACCGCATGGCCGGCGACGCCTCGACCCGCACCTACGATCGGCTGCAACTCGGCAACAAATACCACATTCTGATGAACTCGCCGCGCCGCCCCGACGGACCGCCGGTGCGTGACAACAAGCCCTACAGCACGATTGCGCATCTTGCCGAGAGCGTCACGCCGTTTGTCGCCATCGCAAAGGGACTTCGCGAGATTGGGCTGTCGGCGCCGGACATCCTGCACGCCGACCTCGAGCAGGGCCTGCTGCTGATCGAAGACCTCGGCGAGGAGCGCGTCGTGCACGGCGATCCTCCGGCGCCGATCGTCGAGCGCTATGAGACTGCCGTTGACGTGCTGGTCTTGCTGCACGGCAAGACGCTCCCGGACACGCTGCCGGTCGCGCCACATGTCGAATACAAGATCCCGCGCTATGATCTCGACGCCTTCCTGATCGAGGCCGAGCTTCTGCTCGACTGGTATCTGCCGCGGCTCGGCGCCCCGATTGACGAGGAGGCGCGCGCAACGTTCCGCACGCTCTGGCGCGAGGCGCTGCAGCCGTCGATCGAGGAGCCGCCGACCTGGGTGCTGCGCGACTTCCATTCGCCCAACCTGCTGTGGCTGCCGGAGCGCCGTGAGCTGCGGCGCGTTGGGCTTCTCGACTTCCAGGATGCCCTGATGGGCCCGCGCGGCTATGACCTCGCCTCGATCCTTCAGGATGCCCGCATCGACGTGTCGGAGGAGACCGAGCTGGCGCTGCTTGGCCGCTACATCCAAGGCCGCCGCGCTGGGCAGCCTGAATTCGACGGGCCGACCTTCATCAAGAGCTACGTTACGCTCGCGGCCCAGCGCGCCAGCAAGATCCTGGGGATTTTCGCCCGGCTCGACGCCCGCGACGGCAAGCCGCAATATTTGCGACATATGCCGCGCGTATGGGGCTATCTGCAGCGCTCACTCGCCCACCCATCCCAGGCGATCCTCAAGGAATGGTATGGTCAGCATGTGCCGGCGTTGAAGACGATCTGATTCGGGGGGCTTCTTGACGTCATCACGCGCCCAATCTGCGCACTCCAAATCTGCGCGCGACAAATCTGCGCACAACGAGCCTGCGTATGGCGACTCTGTGCGCGGCTCCGCGCCGCGCGTCGCCATGGTTCTGGCCGCCGGGCTCGGCACCCGCATGCGCCCGCATAATGGTCAGATCCCCAAGCCGCTGGTGACAGTCGCCGGCAAGGCGCTGATCGACTATGTGCTGGACCGGCTGGCCGACACCGGGGTCGAGCGTGCGGTCGTGAACGTGCACTACCTGGCCGATCAGATCGAGCACCATCTGGCGTCGCGCCGGCGTCCTGCGATCATTCTGTCAGACGAACGCGCCGAGCTCCTCGGCACCGGCGGCGGCGTGATCAACGTAATGTCCGAGTTCGACGGTAGACCCTTCTTCCACGTCAATTCCGATACGATCTGGATCGACGGGGTGGTGCCAAATCTCGAACGTCTGGCGCGGGCATTTGACCCCACGCGCATGGACGGCCTTCTTCTCCTCGCAGCCGCTGCGACCAGCGTCGGCTACACCGGCCGCGGCGATTTCTCGATGGCACCTGACGGCCGCCTCGCCCGCCGCGCCGAGCGCACCGTCGTGCCGTTCGTCTATGCAGGCGCCGCGATCTTCACGCCCGCCTTCTTCGCCGATGTGCCGGCTGGGCCATCCTCGATGTCGCCCTTGTTTGATCGCGCGATCGCAGCCGGCCGCCTGCACGGGTTGCGGCTGGACGGCGTGTGGATGCACGTCGGCACCCCCGAGGCAGTCAGGGCCGCCGAGGACGCGATCCTCGCCAGCGCGATGTGAGCCACCGGCGGCGGCCCCCGCCGGCACCCGTGACGGGCAATGGGGCCGCGTTGCCTATCTTTTTGTTTGAGCATGATCTTTTCCGAAAACCGGTTCCCACTTTTCGGGATCATGCTCGAGGGAATCACGTAAGATTGCTGAATGTCAGCCGGCAGTCCCCGCGTCTTCACCATCCCGGCCGCGACGCCGTTCGTGCCCACGCTCGTCCGGGCGCTGATCGACGGCGCGCTCGGCTTTGCGCCGGCGCGCGATCCGCTCGCGCTTGCGGGCGCGACGCTCTACCTGCCGACCCGGCGCGCCTGTCGCCTGGTGCGCGACCAGTTCCTCGACATCGCCGGCGGCCGGGCCGCGATCCTGCCGCGCATCGTGCCGCTCGGCGACATCGACGAGGACGAGATCGCGTTCGCGCAGGCCGCGATGCCGGAGGAGGCCGTGCTCAACCTGCCGCCGGCGATCGACGGGCTCGAGCGGCGGCTGTTGCTCGCCGAGCTGGTGACTCGCTGGGCGCAATCGCCGGCACTGCGCGGCGAAGGACATGCACCCCTGGTGGTCACCGGCCCGGCCGCCGCGCTTTCGCTGGCCGACGATCTCGCGCGCCTGATGGACGACCTCACGACGCGCCAGGTGCCCTGGGAGCAGCTCGATCAGCTGGTGCCAGACCGGTTCGACCGGTACTGGCAGCTCACCCTTCAATTCCTGAAGATTGCGCGCGAGGCTTGGCCCGCCATTCTGGCTGAGCGCGGCGCGATCGAGCCGGCGGCGCGGCGCGACCTCCTGATCGCAGCCGAGGCGCGCCGTCTCGCCTTCGAGAGCGACGGACCGGTGATCGCCGCCGGATCGACCGGATCGATGCCTGCGACCGCCGAGCTGCTCGCGACCATCGCCAAGCTGCCGCACGGCGCAGTCGTATTGCCCGGCCTCGACACCGAGCTGGACGAGGCGTCCTGGACCATGATCGCGGGCGACGCCGAAGGCCACGCCGCTCCGGGGCATCCGCAGTTCGCCCTGCAGGCGCTGCTCGCACGCATGGGGATCGCGCGCGACGCCGTGGTGAGGCTCGCGCCCCCCAGCAGCCACGGCCGCGAGCGGCTGGTTTCCGAGGCGTTCCGTCCCGCCGCCGCTACGCACCTTTGGCGCGAGCGCGTCGCCGAGGTGGCGTTCTCGGCGCACGCCGGCGGCGCGCTCGATACGGTGTCCTCGATCGAGGCCGCGCACCCCGAGGAGGAGGCGCTGGCGATCGCGATCGCGCTGCGCGAGGCGGTCGAAGCGGAGGGCAAGACCGCCGCGCTCATCACGCCCGATCGCGCGCTCGCCCGGCGCGTGCTGGCGGCGCTGGCACGCTGGAGCATCACGGTCGACGACTCCGGCGGCGACGCGCTCGCCGAGACCCCGGCCGGCGTATTCGCGCGGCTTGCCGCGGAGGCCGTGATCGAAGGCTTCCCGCCCGTGACGCTGCTGGCGCTACTCAAGCATCCGCTGATCCGGCTGGACGCGCCGGAAGGCTCTCACGCGCGCGCCATCGCGGCGCTCGAGCGCGCGGTGCTGCGTGGGCCGCGGCCGCGGCGTGGCACCGACGGCCTGCATCGCGCGCTCGCAGCGTTCCGTGATGAGCTCGCCAAACTCAGGCGCGGCGAGCGCTGCGACCTGCATCCGCTCGATCCGCGCGTCACGCTCGCGGACGCGGACCTGCACGCTGCCGACACTCTTCTCATCGAGCTGATCTCGGCGGTCGCACCGCTCGAATGCCTGCGCGATGCTCCACATGCGCTGGCCGAGCTGGCCGAGCGGCACCAGCACGTGGTCGCGCTTCTGTCCGATGACGGCAGCGGCGCGCCCGCCGCATTCGCCGGACGTGACGGCGCGGCGCTCGTCACGGCGTTTGCGGAGATCGCCACGAGCCCGCCATCAGAACACTTGCGCGTGCCGCTTGGCGACTACACCGAGACGTTCGCGATCGCCATCGGCGGCCGCAAGGTGCCCGAGCCGCCGCGCACCGGCGCGCGCATCAGCGTGCTTGGCGTGCTCGAAGCGCGCCTCACCGGCTTCGACCGGGTCGTGCTCGGCGGCCTCAACGAAGCCAGCTGGCCGCCGGACGCCAAGTCCGACGCCTGGTTGAGCCGGCCGATGCGGCACGCTCTCGGCCTCGATCTGCCGGAGCGGCGCATCTCGCTCTCGGCGCACGACTTCGCGCAGCTTGTTGGCGCCCGCGAAGTGATCCTGAGCCGCGCCACCAAGGCGGAGGGCGCACCGACGGTGGCGTCGCGCTTTCTGCAGCGGCTCGCCACCGTGGCAGGCGCGCGCTGGCCGGCCGTGCGCAAGCGCGGCGATCGTTACGTCAGCTGGGCACGCGCGCTCGACCGGCCCGACAGCCTCGCGCCGATTGCCAAGCCGATGCCCCGGCCGCCGCGCGAAGCGCGGCCGCTCGCTTTCTCGGTCACCGACATCGAGCACTGGCTGCGCGACCCCTACACCATCTATGCCAGGTACATTCTGGGGCTGCGCGAGCTTGACGCCATCGACCTCGAGCCGGGCGCGGCGGATCGCGGCAGCATCATCCACGGCGCGCTGAGCGAGTTCACCAAGACCTTCGCAGCGGCATTGCCGGACGATCCGGTGAGCGAATTGCTCGCCATCGGCCGCGAGCACTTCCGGGCGACCGAAGACTTTCCCGAGGCGCGCGCGTTCTGGTGGCCGCGCTTTCAGCGCATTACGCGTTGGTTCGCGGGCTGGGAGCGATCGCGCCGTGTCAACGTGAAGGCGCTTGCCGCCGAGACCTCGGGCAAGATCGCGATCCCGCTCGACGGGCGCACGCTGACGCTGCGCACGCGCGCCGACCGGATCGAGCAGCGCCCCGACGGCAGCTACGCCATTCTCGACTACAAGACCGGACAGGTGCCGACCGAGAAGCAAGTCCGCGCCGGCATCTCGCCGCAGCTCACGCTTGAAGCCGCGATCCTGAGCCAAGGAGGCTTCAAGGAGCTGCCGCCCGGACCGATCGCCGAGCTCGTCTATGTGTCGCTCAAGGGCGGCCCGATCGCCGGCCTCGCTTGCCCGATCGACTTCAAGGACGGCGACGCCAACACGCATGCCGAGCGCGCGCTGGCGCGCCTGCGGGGGCTTGCGCTCCGCTTCGAGAACGAGGAGCAGGCATATCTCCCGCTCGTCCTCACCATGTGGAAGACGCGCTACGGGACCTACGACCACCTCGCCCGCGTCAAGGAATGGTCGGTCGGCGGCGACGAGGAGGGAGGCGGCGAATGACCGCTCGCGATGCCGGCGACATGAGCGCTTTATCGATCCCGGCGAGCCCGTGTTCGCCGAACCATGTCCTTGGCCACCTGCGAATGCTTGGCTATGCGGGCAGGATCGGCTTCTTGCTCCGATACCGCGATCGGCAAAAGCAGATCGATGGGCACACCGAGCTCCCCACTGATCTTCTGATGCAGCGCTACGGGCCCCTTGCGCTTCCCTGCTTCGAGATCGGAGAGATAGCCCTGGGTGATGCTGACGGCGACCGCAAGCTCATCCTGTGTCATGCCGCGCCATTCGCGCAACACCCGCATGGGGTTCTCGTGAGCCGCCAGTCGATCCACAACAGCCTTTGGCAACATGACCTCGAAACCAGACGCGATCTTCTTACGCGCGTTGCGCACGACGCGAGCTGTCCCGATATCCTCATCGGCGACGAGCCTGGCAAGCCGATCGTATTCGCTCTTAGGAAGGATGGCGAGTTCCTCGCCGCCTGCGGTCTTGATGAACTGAACCTTGGTCACGACACCCTCTTAATCATAGATCTCTCGTCGATGACCGACGGCGACAACAACGACAACGTTACCTTCGGTATAGAATATGATCCGCCAGTCGCCCACACGCAGCCGAGAGCCGGCACGTCCTTTAAGCCGTTTGACGTCACCCTGCCCGGTCTGTGCGAAGCTCGTGAGCTTGGCATCGAGACGCTGGCGCACGTCATCGGAGAGATCGAGCCATTGCCGTGTCGCAGCGGCGGTGAACACGATCTCCATGACAACAATATAGCTAATCGCGATATAAAGTCAATCGTGACATTCCACATTGCGATATCATGAGGTGTCTGTGAGCCGCACCATCCCTGACATCGTGCTGCGCCGCCAAGTCGAGGCGTCCGATCCGGAGGTGTCGGCCTGGGTCTCCGCCAATGCCGGCTCGGGCAAGACCCACGTGCTGGCGCTGCGGGTGATCCGGCTGCTGCTCGCGGGCGTGCGGCCCGAGCAGATCCTCTGCATCACCTTCACGAAGGCCGCCGCCGCCAACATGGCGAAGCGTGTGTTCGACACGCTGGCGCAGTGGACATCGCTCGATGATGCCGTGCTCGACCAGGCGATTCGCGCGATCTCGAGCCTTGAGCCGGGCACATCATTGCGGGCGCGGGCGCGCCGGCTGTTTGCGCTTGCGCTGGAGACACCGGGCGGGCTGAAGGTGCAGACCATTCACGCGTTCTGCACGCGGCTCCTGCACCAGTTCCCATTCGAGGCCAACGTGGCGGCGCGCTTCGAGGTGCTCGACGGCGCCGCCGGGGCGAAGCTCCTCGATGAGGTGCGCCTGCGCGTCCTGCTCGAGGCCGCTGCCCAGCCCGAAGGGCTCCTCGGCCGCGCGCTCACGACCGCCATCTCGACCGTGGCGGACCGCACGCTCAAGGACGTGATCGGCGAGGCCATCCGCAAGCGCGAGCTGATCGAGGCCTGGATCACGCAGGACGGCAGCGTCACCGACGCAATCGCGGGCCTCTGCAAGATGCTCGCGGTGGAGCAGACCGATACGCTCGAGCGCGTCGATGCCGAGACGGTGGACGGGCCGAACCTGCCGTCATCGGAATGGCTCGCTATCGCGCAGGCGCTCGAGGACGGCTCGAAGCTCGACGACGAGCAGGCCGCGCGGCTGCGTGCAGCTGCAAGCGCCGAGGGCGAGGAGCGCGCCCGCGCCTATCGCTCCGTCTTTATGTCAGGCGAAGACAAGCCGCGGCAGCGCCTGTTCACCAAGGCGATCGAGACCAACCATCCGGATCTCGCCGATCGGTTGCGCGCCGAGCAGGATCGCGTAGTCGCACTGTTCGAGCGCCGCAAGGCGGTGGCCTGCCGCGAGCGTACCGCGGCGC
>Ga0209488_10000446_pt1 | contig 34460 bp, 25 predicted proteins | sample Rivendell_Oct201_8_FD_188349 | JGI IMG/M metagenome (GOLD analysis project Ga0209488, IMG submission 188349) | Vadose zone soil microbial communities from the Eel River Critical Zone Observatory, Northern California, USA -... | ecosystem: Environmental > Terrestrial > Soil > Vadose zone >...
TCCTGGTATTGGGGCGATGAGCGCTTCGTTCCCCATGATCATGCGGAGAGCAATTATCGGATGAGCCGCGAGGCCATGCTCGCGAAGGCGCCCGTCCCGCCAGAGAATGTCCATCCTGTGCCGACCAATGGCACCCCTGAGCAGGCCGCCTCGCGCTATGAGCGGACTTTGCAGGCAGCCTATGGTGCAGCCGTCCTGGATCGAGCACGGCCGCTGTTCGACATTACTTTGCTCGGCCTCGGCACCGACGGCCACACCGCCTCGCTGCTGCCGAACGATCCGTTGCTGCAAGAGCGGAAGCACTGGGTCGCCGCTGTGTCCCACGGGCGGCCTGAGGTTCGCATCACGATGACCTACCCGGGGATCGAGAGCAGCCGGCAGGTCGCATTTCTGGTGGCCGGTAAGGAGAAGGCGGCGATCTTCAAGGACATCCGCTCGGGTGCCAGTCAGGCGCCGGCCGCGCGCGTCAAACCGATCGGGGAGCTCATCTGGTTCGTCGATATGGCGGCCGCGGGAGAGCCCTAATCGAGGTGTGACCATGCAGCCGATTCTCGTGGCACCATCGGTCCTGTCAGCCGACTTTACGCGCTTGGGCGAGGAGGTCCGCGCTGTCGATGCTGCCGGTGCCGACTGGATCCATGTCGACGTGATGGACGGGCGTTTCGTGCCCAACATCACCATCGGGCCGGTCGTGCTGCAGGCCATTCGCCGTTCGACGACAAAGCCGCTCAGCGTTCATCTGATGATCGTCGAGCCGGAACGCTATCTCGGGGCTTTCGCCGAGGCCGGCGCCGACCACCTCCTGATACAGGCCGAGCCTGCCTCCACGGTTCATCTGCATCGGGTGCTCAGCGAGATTCGCGCGCTCGGCAAGAAGGCTGGAGTGGTGCTCGACCCGGCGAGTCCCCCGGAGCTAGTCGAATATGTCCTGCATCTCTGCGACATCATCCTGGTGATGACAGTCAATCCCGGATTCGGTGGGCAGTCCTTTTTGCCTGAGATGCTTCCTAAGATCCGGCGCGTGCGGGAGATGTGCATGCAGCGCGGGCTCGATCCCGTGATCGAGGTCGATGGGGGTGAGAACCAGACGACGGCGAGACAAGCGGTCGCGGCCGGTGCGACTGCGATCGTGGCTGGCTCGGCGATCTTCGGCAGCAAGGACTACAAGGCGGCCATTGCGGCGATCCGCAGATGTGCGCACGCGGAGCTCACTCAGCCATGAGCGCTGCTCCATTCTCGGCTGATGCCGATCGAGACGCCCTCAAGCGCGCGGCGGCGGAGGCAGCGGTCGAGTTGGTCCAAGATGGCATGGTCGTCGGGCTCGGCACCGGCTCGACCGCGGCTTTCGCGGTCGAGGCTCTGGCTCGTCGCCATCGGCAAGGCCTGCGGTTTCTCGGCATTCCCACCTCGGAACCAACGGCGGCACAGGCGAGGGCGGCGGGCATCCCGCTCACGTCCTTTGCGGAGCATCGGCAGATCGATCTCACCATCGACGGCGCGGATGAAGTGGAACGCGGCACGCTCAATCTGATCAAAGGACTGGGCGGAGCATTGTTGCGTCAAAAGATCGTTGCCGCCGCCAGCCGGCGCCTTGCGATCATCGTCGATGGGACCAAGCTCGTGGATCGGCTCGGTACGCACGTTCCGGTTCCGGTGGAAGTCGTCACATTCGGGCTGGATGCGACCCGGGCAGCACTCGAGGGGCTCGGCGCCAGTGCCCGGATGCGCTTGTCGCCCGCGGGTGATCCCTTCGTCACCGACGGCGGCAACCGCATTCTCGACTGCAGTTTCGGTCCGATCGCCGATCCGGCGCGGCTCGAGCAACGCATCGAGCGCATTGTCGGGGTGATCGAAAGCGGACTTTTCATCAGCCGCGCCGATCCGGTCTTCGTTGCCGACGCAGCTGGCGTGCACCGCCTCAACAGTGCGCGCGCCCATCGCAGCCGTCCACCGATCCTCGTGATCATGGGAGTGTCTGGGGTGGGCAAATCAGCAGTCGCGCAAGAGGTGGCTGCGCGCTTCGGCTGGCCCTTCCAGGAGGGCGACGCGCTCCATCCTGAGGCGAACGTCGCCAAGATGCAGGCGGGAATCCCGCTGACGGATCCGAACCGACAGCCTTGGCTCGAGCGCGTGGCCGCCTGGATCGACGATCAGCGCGTCAAGAAGCAACCGGGGATCATCACGTGCTCCGCGCTCAAGCGATCCTATCGCCAGATCATCGTCGGCGATCGGCCCGAAGTACGGCTCATTTACCTGCGCGGCAGTCGAGACCTCATCGCCCAACGCCTGGCGGGGCGCAGCGGCCACTTCATGCCTGCGAGTCTGCTGCAAAGCCAGATCGATACCCTCGAGGAACCGGGTCCGGACGAAGATCCTCTGACCGTCGATGTGAAGGCGCCCGCCAGTCAGATCGCTGAGGAGATCATCCGACTGCTCGGCGCGTCCGCAACGCTTCCCCCCAGCGGGATGCATGCGTAGGTACTGAAGATCGGCCACAAGCACGGGAACACGTCATGCCATTCAAGGTCCAGGTCGGTCCGCAACAGGTCTCGCTTCACCAGGGCCAGACAGTGCTGATCACTGAGCCGGACGGGCAGATCAACTGGCCCAGCGAGAAGGGGCTCTATTTCTTTGATACGCGGGTCATCAGCAGTTGGGTCATCTATGCCAACGGCGAACCCTGGAAGCTCCTCAACGGGGGTGCTGTCACCCACTATGCGGCACGGATTCATCTCACAAATCCAAGGATTCCCACCACGGACGGCATCATCGCGGAGCGCACGCTTGGCCTTGTCGTCAGCCGATCAATCAGCGGCGGCATGCACGAGGATCTCGACATCACCAACAACAGCATGAAGCGGATACGCTTTCAGCTTGAGATCGTGCTGCGCTGCGATTTCGCAGACCTTTTTGAGGTGAAATCCGGCAACATCGTGCGTCGCGGTCGGATCATCACGAAATGGTCGCAGACGAAGCAGCAGCTCCGAACAGTCTATCGCAATGGCAATTTCGCCCGCGCTGTGACGGTTACTTCCGGGAGTCGGCACGCCAATGCGGTGTATGCTAATGGTCGGCTCAGCTTCGAAGTCGACCTCGACTCCGGAGAAACTTGGCATTGCTGCTTGCTCTATACTCTGGAGGACGGCAAGCGAACATTCCCGCCGCTCGAGGACTGCGCCGACCAGCACCAGAAGACGCACCACGCCGAAGCGTTGTCGGACTGGCTGCAATCTGTGCTGAAGATCCGCTGCAGCAACGAGGAGTTCTACCGTCTCTATCGGCAAGCGCTTGAGGACATGGCTGCGCTGCGTTTGCCGATCGTCGGTACGGATCACATGGTCTTCCTGCCGGCCGCCGGCTTGCCTTGGTTTGTGGCTCCGTTCGGTCGGGACAGCCTGATCGTCTCGCTACAGAACATGCTGATTTATCCAGACTTCGCGCGTGGCTCGCTTGACATCTTGGGCTCGCTCCAGGCGCGGGAGCAGGATGACTACCGTGACGCGGAGCCCGGCAAAATCCTGCACGAGATCCGTTACGGGGAGCTCGCTCATTTCAAGCTGATCCCGCACACGCCTTACTACGGAACAGCCGATGCCACGCCGCTCTATCTGATCACTCTAAATGCCGCCTGGCGGGCGACTGGCGACAGGGCGTTGTTGGAGCGGCATCTCGAGACAGCCGAGGGTTGCCTGTCCTGGATTGATGACTACGGCGACCGTGATGGCGACGGATTCCAGGAGTACCAGACCCGCTCGCCAGTTGGCTATGAGAACATGGGCTGGAAGGATTCGGGAGACAGTGTAGTTTATCCCGACGGGTCGTTGGTCAAAGGGCCAAAAGCGCTTTGCGAGTTGCAGGGCTATGTCTATGACGCCTGGCTCCGCATGTCCGAAGTATTTGACGAACTTGGCAAGCCCGACCGGGCTCGGGAGCTTCGGACGAAGGCCGCGGTGCTGTTCAAACGGTTCAACGAGGACTTCTGGGATGAGGAGCTAGGCTTTTACGCCTTTGCGTTGGACGGCGAGAAAAAGAAGGTGCTGACGGTTGCCTCCAACCCGGGTCATTGTTTGGCGTCCGGTATCGTGCCGCCCGACCGGGCCGCTAAGGTTGTGAGGCGTCTCATGGCGCCGGACATGTGGAGCGGTTGGGGCATTCGCACTCTCTCCGCCCTTCACCCGGCGTTCAATCCGTACAACTACCAGACGGGATCCGTCTGGCCGCACGACAATGCCATCATCGCACTGGGGTTCAAGCGCTATGGCTTTGGCGCCGAGGCGGCAAGGATAGCTCGTGATATCAGTGGCGCGGCAAGCCACTTCCTGTTCAATCAGCTACCTGAACTCTATACAGCGCTCGATCGAGATGAAACGAATTTCCCCGTCCAATATCTTGGCGCCAACATACCGCAGGCCTGGGCGGCAGGCTCCGTCTTTGCATTGATGCAGGCGATGCTCGGGTTCAGGCCGGACGCGCCGCGGGGAAAGCTGCACGTGGATCCGCTGCTGCCGGAATGGCTGCCTGACCTGACGATATTTGACCTTCATGTCGGCAAACAGCGATTCGATATCCGATTCTGGCGCGACAGCGGTCAGACGCACTTCGAGGTCTTGCAGGGCGACCCCAAGGCGGTCGAGCGCCGTAGCTTCGGCGCGCAATTCGAGTTCGCTGAACCGGCTTAGCAGAGCCCGCATGGGCCTTCCCACTGCGGTCAAGCCAACTGGTTGTCCGTCATCGACGACCGTGTTCGAGTCGACGGAGGCTTGAGAGGTCTCGTCTCTGGCAGAAACACCCAGAGGATTGCGATGGCAATCACGCTCACCATGGTCACGCTCAAGAAGCCCGCCATGTGGCCGAGTCTCTCGACAACAAGCCCGGACATTGAAGTGCTGAGCGCTGCCCCGACCCCGGAAACGGTGCCGACGAGCCCCTGCGCCAGGTTGAACCGGCCAGTCCCTTTCGTAAGGTCCGCGATGACCAGCGCCGTCATGACGCCAAGCACGGCTCCTGTCAGGCCATCCATGAGCTGGATAAGGACAAGCAGCGCGGGGTCCGTGGTCAACGCAAAGAACGTGGAGCGAATCGGAACGACAGCAAGGCCGATGAGAAGCAGTGGCCGACGTCCCCAGCTGTTGGCGGTCCGCCCTACCCACGGCGCCAGCACGGCAACAATGATCTGTGGCCCCACGATCAACGCCGAGACGACGAGCGACGACCAGCGGCCTTCGGCGTGCACCAACCTTTCCCCGATCAGCGGCAGCATGGAGGCGTTCGCGACCTGGAATAGAAAGAGGCAAGCAGCAAAGGTCAGAAGACGACGATCCCTGAAGAGACCGGTGCGGCTGACTCTCTGCGTCTGGGTAGGATGATCGTCGGGAGCGCCACAGGATCGGGCGAAGTGAATGTCGCTCGTGCGTATTCTGGCGAGCGCCAGGAGCACTGGGAATGCCAATGCAGCAGTCACGAGAAAGATGTCCCTTAGGGACGTGAGATAGCCAACAACGCCCATGAAGCCAGCGGCCATGAGACCGCCGATAGAGGCAAAGCGCTGATTGCGGCCGAGCCGTTCGGCGAGCGCGTCGTTCCCAACGAGCCCCAGACTGATGGCGACGACTGCAGGGCCAAGGATGCTTCCGGTCGTGCCCTGTATGACAGCCGCGGCGAAGATGGATGGGAAGTCCGTCCGCAGTCCGAAGATCAGTAGCGCCAACGTGACCGCAGCAGTTCCTGTTGCGACGAGCGTCCGCTTCGATTTGGCCATGTCGATGAGCTCGCCAGCTGGAACCTGGGTCAATAAGCCGGCGAGCCCGCTGACGGTCAGGACAAATCCGATGTTTGAAGCGGCCCAGCCGCGATCCGAGAGACTACTCGCAAGAAACGGTCCAAAAGCCATGAGCAGAGCCGCGAGAAAGAAGTTCAGCCAATCCAGGGCACGCAGGCTTTCAACAGGCAGTTGGGCGTCTTGAGTTTTGACTGGGCTGACGGGCATCCCTTGGCCTCCCATGCGCGACCGGCAATGCAGCCACAACGCGGCTGTCGGGCCCTCCGTCGCACCCGTTGCGCGGATGCTGGAGGATCCCTTTCGTCTGTCATCTATGACCTCGCGCCAGCGCCAACAAACTCAAATGGATCAGCGCTCGTAAGGGGCGGGGGCCGTGAGAAGGTTCCTGGACGTCACATAGCCGGCGCGGGCGGTTAGGTCGGCGCGCCGGTGATCGGGGCTTCCTGCGATTCGGCACGCTCCTCGAGCGGCCCGATCTCGCGGCTCATATTCAGCGCGAAGTTGATCAAGCCGACATGACTATAAGCCTGGGGAAAATTGCCCAGCATTTGGCCGGTGAGGGGGATCAATCTGCTCGGCGAGCAGGCCCACATCATTGCAGCGCGAAAGCAATCGGTCGAACAGGCTGCCGGCTTCCGCGTGACGCCACTGTCAACGGCGCTGCGGGCATGTGACTCCGAAACAGATAGTGACTAAGAGTCAAGGCGCTGGCCTTTCGCGTTTTACGCGATCATCGATTGCGTGATGGGAAGCTAACGGGAAGCGGTGAGGGTGCCGTTTAGCCTCGCGGGCGTGCCACCTCTGAGCGCTGCCAGCGCCGCACGCTCGCGATCGAACGGGCCAGCCGGTCGATCGAATTCGGCGCGCGTCGTTGAGGCCGGGGTGGGGGCAAAACTGGGGGCCGGCGATCGTTGTGGAGGAGCGCCCATCTGCTCACCCCCAATCACGCCAACCGCCTAAAAAAATAGTTTAGCCAAAAACTTCCCGGCCCGCGAAACCTTCACGCGCCCAAACGGTATCCCCATTGGAGCGTCGGGAAGGTGCTGCAACTATGTGGACGAAAGCAATCCTGGTCGCCGCATTTTGCCACGACGGCGGCGCTAACTCCGCCAGCCCCCTCACAAGCCGGATCTCGCTCTCAAACGTATGATCGCCCAGTTGGGGCCTACGCGTGTCACCATAGGCGCACTCATTCGGCGCATCGAAGCCGAGGCGTGTACAACATCAGGGGCCACTATCGGGGCGCCGATCCTGATCCGTTCATTCGCGACCAGCTGCGAAGATGCCGCGAGTGCTGAGCCAGGCGGCAGGTCGGGGAGTGGCAACGCTCCTCACCGCCGGCACTAGCATTCAGCTGAACCAGACGGCGACCGCCCAAACGGCAAGTACGGCTGATATCGCTACCAGCGCATAGATCGCCTGATCGATTACGTGATTGTGCATAAACCCATTTTGTTGGCGTGGCAGTCGTCCAATGAAATCCATGACAGGATTTAACTTAGGAGACATGGCTAAACCTTTCGCCAATTGCCGCGATCGTGGTGCGGGTAGTTTCCAATGGTAGGCCGATTTCTCCTACATCCCCAGATCCCCAGCACCCCCTTTCCGAGCCGGAGGTCCCTTCATTCTAGCGGGCGGTCGGCTCTCCTCTCCGTCGCCCTCCAGCATCGCTTGGAAACTGCTGTCCGCTGGTCCGGTCGGGTATTTGGTTTCAGCGAATCCTGGTCGATCCCAGCCCAGCTGTGGCCCCGACCGAATTTTGCAATTCCGTCGTCGCCCCGAATTGGCAGCTAAATATCTGAAATATTTGGTGAACCCGGTTGCCCCGGGCCGGACGAGGAGGGAGGCCGCCGGCCGGAAAGCGGTCAGCCCCGTTCACAGCTTGTGGCACTTTCGGTGCCTTTCGGCCCGTTCGAGCCTCGAAAGTCCCATGGCTCTTTGCTTTTCTCGATTTTTGTCGTCCTGCCACGCGGGCTGATTGGGTCTGGTCCGCTGGCGAGAGATTCCCTAGTCTTTTTGTCTCAGCCGCACTGTGTGCTTGCTTTGGTCCCTTCATTCAGCCGGCGGGAACTCGCCCGGCTTGCCGTTGTCGAGGCGGTGGCTTTGCCGGTCTCCAGAAGTTCGATGATTCGCTCTGTTATGCGCGGCACGCATATCTCTCAAATGGTAGGGAATCGGCCCGGTTCGTCATTCCGAAACGGTACCTAAGTTATTGATTTTTCTAGCCCTGTTTGAGGCCAGTTTTTCGGAATAGGCGTTGAGATCGCTGGGGAAGTAAGTGGTTTTGCAGACCGTTGCGTAACCACTCCACCACGTGGCCGTCTCGGGAGCGCACAATGCGGGCTATGCGCGCGGCGCATCGGTTCGCCCCGCCGCTATACAGGAGCGACTGTTGGGGAGCAACGGTTCCCTGTGCCAGCCCCGACACTTCCCTGCCACTCTCGCCGCAATGCCTTGCGCCGGTCGCGACCTTGCCGCTACAGAGTCTGCGCTCGGGTTCCGGCCTTCCCAAGGATTCGCCCCAAGGATTCGCCCCAAGGATTCGCCATGATCGATTTTGCCGCCGCGCGCCGCATGATGGTCGATTGCCAGGTTCGCACCAGCGACGTCACCGATCTGCGCCTGATCGCCGCCATGCTGGCGGTGCCGCGCGAACGGTTTGTGCCGAAGGCGTCGGCGGAACTGGCCTATCTCGATGCCGACCTGCCGGTCGAGGCGGGGCGTGGGCTGATCAAACCGATGGTGCTGGGAAAGCTGCTGCAGGCAGCCGAGATTGGAGAGACCGGCCGCGTGCTCATCGTCGGTTGTGCCACTGGCTATTCAGCGGCGGTGATCCAGCATCTGGCCGGCGCGGTGGTGGCGCTCGAGCAGGATCCAGGCCTTGCGCAACTCGCGAAGGACAACCTGCAGGCGCTCGGGGCGCGCAACGCCACAGTGGTCACTGGGCCGCTCGTCGGGGGCTGGCCCGCCGCCGCCCCCTATGAGGTGATTCTGCTCGATGGCGCAGTCGAGGAGGTGCCTGCAGCCCTGCTTCGCCAACTGAAAGATGGTGGGCGCCTGCTCGGCGTGGTCGGCCGACCACCTCTCAGCAAGGCCATGCTGTTCCGTTCAACGGGCGTCGAATCAAGCAGCCGGCTCATCTTCGATGCCACGGCGCCCGCGTTGCCTGGCTTTGCCAAGCCACCTGCCTTTGTGTTCTAGGCACGGCTCGAGAAAAGCCGAGCGACGATGTATAATATTACCATCCACAGTCGGGTGTGGCTAAATCGCGCCATTCCCCATCTTTTTGGCGCAATGCGCAGCACGTAGGGTTTAACATTTGATGAATCGTTCTTATGCTCGAAAATGATAAGTGGGGATTCTCGCCCGATCTGTAGCGTGATTGCGCGGGCGCTGAGCGACAGAGTGGGGTCGCGTAGGGGCATGGCATCATGTTGAGGGGCAGGAGTCGGTATTTATTTGCGCTGCAGGCGAGTGCCGCGATCTCGGTGCTTCTGTTGGCAAGCTTGCCTGCTGGCGCCGAGACGCTCGATCAAGCTCTGGTACAGTCCTATCAAAACAATCCTCAGCTCAATGCCCAGCGAGCTGCTGCGCGCGCGACCGATGAGAACGTTGCCATCGCGCTTGGCGGCTATCGGCCGCGCCTGACCGCGACCGGCAGCTTGTCCGAGGTCTATCTCGAAAACGTCGCCAGGGGTGCCGGCAGAACTGCCGGCGAGAATGCCGTCACGAGCGTTGGGGCCACTGGTACGCAGACGCTGCTCAACGGCTTTCAGACCGGCAACCGCACGCGGCAGGCGGAGTCGCAAGTGTTTGCGGCGCGCGAAACGCTGCGCAGCACCGAACAGACCGTTCTTCTGAGCGCAGTCACGGCCTACATGAATCTGCTGCGCGATGGCGCGGTTCTGGAGCTCCAGCGCAGCAACGTCAATGTGCTCGAAGCGACGCTGCGGCAGACGCGCGACCGTTTCAGCGCCGGCGAGGTGACACGTACCGACGTGGCGCAAGCGGAATCGCGTCTCGCCGCCGGGCGCTCGCAGCTGCTCACCGCCGAATCGAATTACGTCACATCGAAGGCGCAGTACCGGCAAGTGATCGGCGTCGAAGCTGGCAAGCTGACACCGGCCATGCCGGTCGATCGGTTCTCGCCGCGCACGCTCGATGGGGCGCGCAGACGAGCGGCCACCGAGCATCCGACCATCACGGTCGCCAACTACAACGTTGATGTGGCGGTCTTCCAGGTGAAGGTCGCGGAAGGTGCGCTCTATCCGACCTTGCAGCTGCAAGGCAGCGTCAACAAGTCTTTCGGCTCCACCACCAACCTCAACAATTTGCAGAACTTCTCAGCCTCGATCGGCGGGCAATTGTCGGTGCCGATCTATCAGGGCGGGCAGGAATACGCGACCATTCGCCAGGCCAAGGAAACTCTTGGACAGCGGCGGCTGGATCTCGATACGGCGCGCGACCAGGTGCAGTCGAACGTCGCACAGGCCTGGGGTCAGCTTGAAGCGGCCAAAGCGCAGATCGAATCGACAACCGCGCAGGTCAATGCGGCAGAGATTGCGCTCAACGGCGTGCGCGAGGAAGCGCGCGTCGGTCAGCGCACCACGCTTGACGTGCTCAACGCGCAGCAGGATCTGGTCAACGCCCGCGTGGCGCTGGTAACCGCGCAGCGTGACCGCGTTGTCGCGTCCTACACAGTCTTGGCGGCAACCGGTGCGTTCTCGCCGCAAGTGCTCGGGCTCAAGGTCCAAGGTTACGATCCGGTGACGCACTATCATCAGGTCCGTGACAATTGGGCTGGCGTTCGCACCCCTGACGGGCGTTGATGCAAACGGCTGTTGCCAGACACCACAAATCCTTGCGTTCACACCTCGATTTGCCATACTGGTTTCGGCCCGCGAGTAGGCAGCGTGGCTGATTCGCTTCGAGTGCCGCGTTTCCGAAGTTCGTGATCCGTCGCTGCACATTCTGACACGAACTTCGGAAACAAAAGGGCACCGACGGCGTGGTGATTCTAGTGCGGCTTTTCGATTTGACGTTCCTGACCAGGCGGGTGGTGTGCGAACGTCAGATCGGCGGCACTAGTGTGGCGGTTCAGAAGTCCGCATCATAACTTGCGGCGAGTCCGGGATGCGGACTTCTGAACCAAAGCCACACTAGATCAACAAGTTGCTAGTGTCCGTCGATTCCGAAGTTCGCAAAATGAGGGTGCCGCAAAATGATGCGAACTTCGGAACCGGGACACTAGCGTGTGAGATTGGAATTTCGGCCGGGCGGGCCGAAGTTGGGGGTGCGGCAATGTCTCAGCCTGCAAGGGCGCAAGAACCGTCGATGGAGGAGATCCTCGCCTCCATTCGGCGGATCATCGCCGACGACGACGCCAGCAAAAGCCCAACCAAGGCCGAGAGCCCGATGCCGCCGCCGCCGACGCCCATGGCGCCGCCGCCGCGGCCCGCACCGTCGCGTCCGGTTGCTGCCACACCGCCTCCGGTCGAGCCTGTCATGCCGCAGGACGATCTTGATTCAATGCTGGGGGATGACGACAAGTCGCCCGAAAATTCTGACGTGGACGTGCTCGATCTCACCGAGGCCATGACGGCGGAAATGCCGGAGGCGATGCCTGAGCCGGCGCCATTTCCTCCGATGCCGGAAATGCCCGAGCTGCAGAGTGAGCCGGTTCCCGCGCCACGTCCGCTGATCTCGAACTCGACTAGCGCGGCGGTCGACTCTGCATTCAACACCCTTGCGCATACTGTGCTGGTGCAGAATGCCCGCACGCTTGAGGATCTCGTGCGCGAGATGCTGCGGCCGCTGCTCAAGACCTGGCTCGACGACAATCTGCCGGGCATGGTCGAGCGCCTGGTGCGCGCCGAGATCGAGCGCGTCTCGCGCGGTCGCAGCTGATCACTGATTAAGGTCTGCGTACTGCCGCGCTTCCCGCGTGCTTGAGCTCGCGGGCGAACCAGAGTGCGAGCACCGGCCGACCGCGAGCATCAGGTAGGCGATGCCGCATAAGCATCCGCCGCTGATGGCGAGGCCGCGCTGTCCGAGCCGGTTGACCAGTTGCTGGACGCTCGCCGTATAGACTAGCCCTCCGAGCGCGAAGGTGCCGACGATCAGCCCCACCGCCGCGAAGCCTAGCCCAAAGCGCTGGTTAAGATCGGCGCCCACATAGGCGAAGGCGCCCCAGCCGGTCGAGGCCTCGATCAGCACTGCAATAATGACGATACGGGCGAAGCGATTGGAGAGGACGGCGACATAGTCGGCGACAAAGCCGCGCGAGGTCTCCTCCGGTCGCGTCGGAGCGCGCGTCTGTGGATTAGTCAGGATTTCGACGATCAGGCCCACGGTCGCAAGCACGAACAGGGCACCGAGCACAACGAAGACATTTCGCCACCCGAGCCAATCGCCGAGCACGCCGCCCGCCGCCTGACCGAAAAGCTGACCCAGGATATAGCCTGAGATGTAGCGGCCGAGGACCGTTTGGCGGCGCTCGTAGGGAGTGACGTCACCTACATAAGCCATCGACAGCGGAATGACCCAGCCCGCCGCGGCGCCCGCCAGGAAGCGGGCGACTGCAAGCTCAGGCAGCGAGTTGGCAAACCCGCAGAGCACCACCAGGATCGACGATGCCAGCGACATGACTGTGATGGCGAGGTACTTTCCGAAGCGGTCGCCGACCGGGCCGATCAGAAGCTGGATGGACCCATGAGCGATCACGTAGGTGGTCACGACCATCGCGGCGGCGCCCACGGTGGTGCCGAAATCGGCGGCGATCTGCGGCAGGAGCGAATCGGTGACCCTCACCTGGGCCTGGCTGGCAAAGCCCGCCACCGCCAGCAGGATGATCGAGCGGGTCGGGGTCTTGCGGGTGTCCGGCGGGGTGAGGATGGTCACGATGCAGGGGCGGGCGTTGACAGGAGGGAAGTGGGGGGCTTTTTAGCGCGCTGGCGCCCGTTTCCGAACCCTCGTTTGCGGACTTCGGAATCGAAGGACACTAGCAACTCTATGATGCCAGTGCGGCTTTTCAATTTAAGTCGTTGGCACGAACACCCGAAACCGAAACGCAATGATCGATAAGACTTACCAACCCGCCGACGTCGAAGGCCGCATCTACGCCTTCTGGGAGGCGGCGGGCGCATTCCGCGCCGGCCGGCCTGAGCGCAAGGCGGCCGCGCCCTACGCCATCGTGATCCCGCCGCCCAACGTCACCGGCTCGCTCCATATGGGGCACGCTCTCAATAATACGCTGCAGGACATTCTGTGCCGGTTGGAACGCATGCGCGGGCGCGACGTGCTCTGGCAGCCGGGCACGGATCACGCTGGCATCGCCACCCAGATGGTGGTGGAGCGCCAGATGATGGAGCGGCAGGAGCCGGGCCGGCGGGCGATCGGGCGCGAAAAGTTCCTGGAGAAGGTCTGGGCCTGGAAGGCGGAGTCGGGCGGCACAATCATCAAGCAGCTCAAGCGGCTCGGTGCCTCCTGCGACTGGTCGCGCGAGCGCTTCACCATGGACGAGGGGCTCTCGCGCGCCGTCCTCAAGGTTTTCGTGGAGCTTTATCGCGCAGGGCTGATCTACCGCGACAAGCGGCTGGTCAACTGGGATCCCAAGCTTCTGACCGCCATCTCCGACCTCGAGGTGCAGCAAGTCGAGACGAAGGGGCACCTCTGGCACTTCCGCTATCCGATTGAGGGCCAGCCCGACACGTTCATCACGGTGGCCACCACGCGGCCGGAGACCATGCTGGGCGATACTGCGGTTGCGGTCCATCCGGACGATCCACGCTACCGCAAGCTGGTCGGCAGGCTCGCGATCCTGCCACTGGTCGGCCGCCGCATCCCGATCGTCGCTGACGAATATTCCGATCCTGAGAAGGGCACCGGCGCAGTCAAGATTACGCCGGCACATGACTTCAACGATTTCGAGGTCGGGCGGCGGCATAATCTGTCGCTGATCAACGTGCTCGATCGCGAAGCCAATCTCAATCTCGAGAACAACGACGCGTTCCTCGCGGGCCTCGATCCGCTGTCGCCCGAGCTCGTCGAGACGCTGGCGCTGCACGGGATCGATCGGTTCGTGGCGCGCAAGCAGGTCGTCGCGCGCATGGAGGCGCTCGGTCTGCTCGCCAAGATTGAGCCGCACGCGAACATGGTGCCGCATGGCGATCGCTCGGGCGTGGTGATCGAGCCCTACCTGACCGATCAATGGTACGTCGACGCCAAGACCATGGCGCAGCCGGCGATCGCGGCGGTGCGTGAGGGGCGCACCGCGTTCGTGCCCAAGCACTGGGACGCGACCTTCTTCAATTGGATGGAAAACATCGAACCGTGGTGCATCTCGCGCCAGCTCTGGTGGGGCCACCAGATTCCGGCCTGGTACGGCTGGGAGATCGACGGCGGCTCGCTTTCAATTGCCAAGATGAAATTCTTTGTCGCCGAAAGCGAAGCAGAGGCGCTCGCGCAGGCGCGCGACTACTACAAGCGCGAGGTTGAACTGGTCGGCTCGCTCGACGACAGCCTTGGGCGCGTCGGTCTGGGCGGCAACGCCTTGCCCGAAAAAGTGCCGGTCTGGCGCGACGAGGATGTGCTCGACACCTGGTTCTCGTCCGCGCTTTGGCCGTTCTCGACACTCGGCTGGCCCGACCAGACGCCAGAGCTCAAGCGCTACTACCCGACCAATGTGCTGGTGACGGGGTTCGACATCATCTTCTTCTGGGTCGCCCGCATGATGATGTCCGGGCTGCACTTCATGAAGGAGGTGCCGTTCCACACCGTCTACATCCACGCGCTGGTGCGCGACGAGCGCGGCGCCAAGATGTCGAAATCGAAGGGCAATGTGGTCGATCCGCTCGGCCTGATCGATGACTACGGCGCCGACGCGCTGCGCTTCACGCTCGCCGCCATGGCGGCGCAAGGCCGCAACATCAATCTCTCGACCCAGCGTATCGAGGGCTATCGCAATTTCGCGACCAAGATATGGAACGCGGCGCGCTTCGCCGAGATGAACAACTGCGTGACCGTGCCGGCGTTCGATCCGGTCTCCGCCAAGGAGACGCTCAACCGCTGGATCGCGCACGAGCTGCAGAATGCCTGCCGCGAGGTCACGGAGGCGCTCGACGCCTTCCGTTTCAACGAGGCGGCGGAGACGGCCTACCGGTTTGTCTGGAACATCTACTGTGACTGGTACCTTGAGCTTGCCAAGCCCATTCTGACGGGCGCGGCGCCTGTTGCGATCGCGGAGACGCAGGCAATGACCGCCTGGGTGCGCGACGAGATCCTCAAGCTGCTGCACCCGTTCATGCCCTTCATCACCGAGGAGCTGTGGCGCGTCACCGCGGAGGAGGGGCCGAAGCGAGCTTCGCCCCTCGCACTCGCATCCTGGCCCACGCACACGGCGCTTGCTGCCGAAGATGCGGAAGCTGAGATCGGCTGGGTGATCGATCTCGTGAGCGCGGTGCGTTCCTTGCGGGCGGAGATGAACATCACCATGGCAACCGAGGTGCCGCTGGTGCTGGTCGGCGTTGCTCCCGAGACGGAGGCCCGCGCCGGCCGCTGGGCTGACGTGATCAAGCGGCTGGCGCGGCTGTCGCGGCTGTCGATGGCACCTTCGGTGCCGGCTGGCGCGGTGCAACTCGTGGTGCGCGGCGAGGTGGCGGCGCTGCCGCTTGTCGGCGTGATCGACTTCGCGGCCGAGGAAGCGCGGCTCAAGAAGGAGCTGGCGCGGGCGCTGAGCGACATCGCTCGGGTCGACGGCAAGCTCGCCAACCAAGGCTTCATGCGCAACGCGGCGGAAGAGGTGATCGAGGCCGAACGCGAGAAGCGCGAGGAGGCCGAAGGCCGGCGCAAGAAGCTCGAGGAAGCGTTGGCGCGGCTGCGCGGTGCGGCAAATCCCGGGTCGTCCTCATGAGTAGTTAAAGCGAGATCAACTGAGTTTGAATCGCCTCTTGATTCCGCTCGTCCTCGCGGAAGCGGGGACCCCGTTCTTTGGCCGAGTTCTCGGCCCCTGGGTTCCCGCTTTCGCGGGAATGAGCGGAGATTGGTTCAATGGCGGTGCAAACCTAAATTCATCTCGCTCTAAGCGGCCGCCGTGATCGCCTTGACGTTCTCAGGCGCGAAGAACTCGGCAGGTGATATTGTCCCGGCGTTCATTCGCGCGAAGCCGTCCATGGCCTTTTGGTTGCCGTGGACTGCGGCAAGAATCTGCTGAAGGTCTGGCGGCGGCGGTTCCAGCGTCGCCAGTTGGCAGGTGAATTCGTACATTGCCTTGACCCGTGCGTCGCGCGTGCGCTGGGACTCATGCATCGCATCCTCGAACGTACTCGCGCCAGAGAATGACTGGTCGAGTGCAGCCGCGCAGCGTTCAGCATCATGGAAGGCATCCATGATTCCCTGCGCGGTAATAAAGTCTCTGTTGTAGCCGGCGTCCCCTACGAGCACCCAGCCGGGGCCGAAAGGCCTGCGAAAATAGTTCGGCACGGCCGCACCGGCAAAACGTGCTTCGCGCTTGGCACCACGCAGGCGATCGGCAAGGAGTGGTGCCAGCTCGATCGTCCTGAGGTAGTTTCCTTCGATGTCGTTCTTGTTTTCCGCAAATTCCGCGTACGGCCAACCGGCGATGACCAGTGTCAGATTGTCGTGAGTTGGCATGACCGCAAATCCGCGTTTATCGCGAACATAGTTTTCGACTCTGCCGTCCGTCGGCAGCCCACTCCAGTAGGTGTAGTACGCGGCGCTTGCCGACGATCATCTTGTTGGTCTCGCCCGCGGCGACCAGGCGAAGGACCTGCAGCTCGCGCGCGCGGCGCCTTCCAAGAGGCGTTGAGCGCGGGCCAGCCAGCCGGTCGCGCGGCCCATCTCGCTGCGCATGAGCAGACGAAAATGGAGCCAGAACGCGCAGCGGACCGCGCGCAGCCTCTCGCCGACATCACGATGCGCATTGTAGGCGCGCTCAAGCGCCTTGAGGTATTCTTCGTCCCGCCCGGCCAGGTATGCCGACAGTGCCAGCTGCTCGAGATCCTCAGCTCCAAGTGGACTCTCTTGATCCGCGTGTGAAAATGCCTGAAACGCATCTGCCCAGGCACGCTCGCTATAGGACCTGCGGGCTCGATCAAGGTTGCCCGCCGCTGCTGCCTTCAGATCGCCGCCGGTCATGGGCCTCACATGGCTCCGGTTCCAGGCCAACATCGCTGAGAAAATTGACGATTAGGGGGCCCATATACCAGGACATTGTTGGACTTCCAGGGGGCAAGGACAGTGGTTATTGATTCCGTGCTCCGCGCCCCCGCCTTCACAGTGACAAGCGCGGCCCCGGAATGACGAGTGGAGAAAGTCTTTGGCCAACGATTCCGTCGGTGTCATCGGCCTCGGCTTGATGGGAGAGGTGTTTTCACGTCGCCTTATCGACGGTGGTCAAAGCGTTGTCGGCTACGACATTGACGCGGCCAAAGGCGTGCGGCTCGCCGACATGGGCGCACGAGCGGCAGCTTCGATCGCCGAGGTGGCACGCGTCTGCGATCCGATCGTGCTGGCGGTGTTCGACACATCACAGGTCGAGGACGTGGTCGAGAACCACATGCTTCCGGCGGTGGGCGAAACCTCGCGCAAGATCGTGCTCTGCGCCAGCACCTGCGATCCCGACCGCATCGCCTCGCTCGGCGAACGCGTGATCCCGCGCGGAATCCGCTTCCTCGAGACGCCCGTCTCCGGCACCAGCGAGCAAGTGCGCCGCGGCGAGGGCGTTGGGCTGATCGGCGGCGACCGCGATACCGCGGCGGAGGCCGAGGCGGTGCTGGCGATCATATTCCCGCGCCGCTTCCATGTCGGACACGTCGGCGATGGCGGACGCACCAAGCTCGCTGTCAATCTTATCCTCGGCCTCAACCGCATGGCGCTCGCCGAGGGGTTGGTATTCGCCAGGCGCCTCGGACTCGATCCTGCGGCATTTCTCGCGGTGGCTAAGGAGTCTGCCGCCTATTCGCAGATCATGGATGTGAAGGGTGCAAAGATGCTCGATGGCGACTTCATGCCGGAAGGCCGTGTGCGACAGACGCTCAAGGACGTGCACCTGATGCTGGAGCAGGCCAAGCGTCATGGGCAGACTCTACCCATGCTCGACGTGCATTGCGACGTGCTGGAGGCCTGCGCGCGCGCGGGGGAAGCGGATCTCGACAATAGCGCCGTCATCAACGAGATCGCGCGACGGCACAAACCGACGCCCTAATTGATCGGAGCCCCCATGCGAGAATTTTGGCTTGCCGCCAGCTTGCTTTGGCTCGCTGGAGCGGGACTGCGGCTGACCATCCTGGCAGTACCGCCAGTCATCTCGCTCATCCAGTCTGATTTGCAGCTGTCGGGCACCGAGATCGGCGTCCTCACCGGCCTGCCGATCGTCCTGTTTGGTGTAGCTGCCCTGCCGGGCTCGCTCCTGATCGCGCGCTTTGGCGCTGTGGCGATATTGGTTGCAGGGCTGACGACCGCAGGCATCGCCTCAGCTTTGCGCGGCGCCGTGCCGAGCACGTTCGCACTCTATATCGCCACCATCGTGATGGGCGCCGGCATCGCTATCATGCAGCCGGCACTGCCGCCGCTCGTTCGGCAATGGTTGCCCAAGCGGGTGAGCTTCGCCACCGCGCTCTATACCAATGGTCTCCTCGTCGGTGAGACTTTGGCGGTGATGCTGACCATCCCGCTCGTGCTCCCCCTGGCAGGCAATTCCTGGCGCTGGGCATTGGCGATCTGGGGCGTGCCACTGATCGTGATCGCGCTCTTGACCGTGCTTCTCGCACCGGCGGAGACGAACGCCCGATCGAGCAGGACACGGGCCCCAATGAGCGGGTGGCCCGACTGGAGCAACCCGCTGATCTGGCAGATCAGCTTCGTCTTCGGCGCTATCAACAGCGTGTATTTCTGCAGCAATGCGTTTCTGCCCGGCTATCTCACCGGCGCCGGCCGAGCGGACCTGATTGCGGCCACACTGACCGCACTCAACCTCGGCCAGCTGCCAGCTTCATTTGTGCTGCTCGGAATTGCCGGCAAGCTCGAGAATCGGGCTTGGCCATTCATCGCCTGCGGCGCCCTGATGCTCGCTTGCATTGTCGGCATGATCAACACGGCGAGCGTCTGGACCGTTGCATTCGCCGCCGGGCTTGGATTCCTCGGCGCCTTCGTGCTCACACTCGGGTTTGCTCTCCCGGCGCTGCTCGGAGCACAATCGGATGTGGCGCGGATGTCAGCGGCGATGTTCACGATCAGCTACAGCGAGGCTCTGCTTATCTCGGTGCTCAGCGGCGCCGCCTGGGACGTCGCCGGGAGCGCCCGCTTTGCCTTCCTGCCGATCGCGCTCAGCGCGGTGCCGCTCCTGTTTATGCCTATGGTGATCCCGTTTCGTCGAGCGGTGGTATAGATTCCAATGCCCAACCTCAAGCTCACGCTCGCCTGCTGGGACTATGACCGCACCCGCCCGCTGATGGACGGGCGCGTGAAGCCCGATGGCATCGATCTCGACATCAATGTGCTGCGCCCGCGCCAGAGCTTCCAGCGTATGCTCGACAATAGGGAGTTCCAGGTCTCGGAGCTGTCGCTTGCCTCCTACACGGCGCTGAAGGCGCGCGGCTACTGCCCGTTCGTGGCGGTGCCGGTCGCGCTGTCGAAGATCTTCCGCCACTCCTGCATCTACGTGCGCGCAGGCTCAGGCATCCGGACGCCGCAGGACCTCAAGGGCAAACGCGTCGGCACCTCGCAGTACAGCTCGACCGGGTTGTGCTTCATGCGCGGCTTCCTGCAGCACGACTACGGCGTGAAGTCCGAGGACATGCATTGGTTCATGGGCGGGCTCAATACGTTTGTCGAGCCGCCACTCATTCCGCTCAATCTTCCCAACGCGATCAAGCTCGACTTTCTCTCGGCCGGCCAGACACTCGAAAAGATGTTTGCGGCGGGCGAACTCGATGCGCTCCTCTCGCTCTACATTCCCAAGCTCTTGCTCGACGGCTCGCCCTCGATCACGCGGCTGTTTCCGAACTTCAAGGAGGTCGAGCGCGACTATTACGGGCGCACCAAGATCCTCCCGATCATGCACACCGTGGTGGTGCGCGAGGACGTGCATCGCGAGCATCCGTGGGTGGCGAAGAGCATCTACAAGGCGTTCTGCGAGGCCAAGGCGATCGCGGTCGACGGCCTCTACGACACCGATGCGCTGCGCGTCGCGCTGCCTTGGTTGATCGACCACGTCGAGGAGAATTGGCGCGTCTTCGGCAAGGACTTCTGGGCCTACGGCGTCGAGCCCAACCGTCCGACTTGGGAAGCGATCGGCCGCTTCGTGCACGAGCAGAGCCTCGCGCCGCGGATTGTGACGCCCGAGGAGCTCTTTCCGGTGAACGTGGAGTGAGCCATGCCCGACCTCAACAACCGCCCCGGCGGACCCAACCTGATCGTCACCGCCAAGACCGCCCACAAGGTGCATTTCCTGGACGCGGCGACGCTGACCTTGGCGTCGACCATCAACATGCCTGGCTCGACCCACGAGCTTGCGCTGTCGCCCGACGGCCGCACCGCTTACGGATCAGTCTACGGCGACGGCGTGTTCGCCAAGCGCGTCAATCCCGACCGGCGCATTGTGGTGATCGATCTCGCCTCGAAATCGCTCCAACGCATCATCGACCTCGGCGCGGTCTACGCGCCGCATGGCGTGATGATGGATGAGCACGGCACGCTCTGGTCCTCGGGCGAGCTGGGCAATGCGGTGCTGGCGATTGACCCTTCGAGCGACAAGGTGACGCCGATCGAGGTCGGCGCGACCGCGCATTGGGTCGCGGTCAGTCACGCGACGGAAAAGGTCTTCGTCTCGGTCAAGCAGGACTATGCGGTGGTGATCGACATCGCGCGCCGCGCCGTGATCGACCGCATCAAGCTGCCGCAGGTGTTCGAGGGGCTTGCGATCGCGCCCGATGGCGCCACACTTTATTGCGCGGCGCAGGGCACGAACCAGCTCTACGTCGTCGACGCGGGCAGCCATGCGCTCAAGTGCGCGGTGCCGATCGAGGGCGCCGACGGATCGAAGCGGCAAATGAGGCGCGTGCGGGTCTCGCCCGACAATCGCTATGTGGTGGTGACGTCGAACCAGGATGCCCACGCTGCAATCTATCTTGCCGATACCATGCAGCAGATTGCGTCATTCCCGACCAAGAAGTCGCCCATGGGCATGGGCTTCGCGCCCGGCGGCACGCACGCCTATGTGTGCTGCCACGACGATGCCGAGGTGTTCGAGTTTGAGCTCGCGACTGGGCGCGTGACGCGCACCTTCCCGACCGCGGCTGGATGCGAGTTCATCATCGCATATCAGTGAAGAGTGAGTAGTGAGTTGCACCCTCTGTTCACTACTCACTACTCACTACTCACGATCTCACCAGTCACTTTCCCAAACGCCTTGCTCAAGAACCGCGATCCCTTGAGGCCGTAGCGCCAAGGGAGCTCAACCGCCTTGGTGATGCCGATGCGCGGCCCGCTCACGATCTCGACCTCACTGTCGCGCGCGAGCAGGCGGAACGGTGGCCGGTCAAGCGCAAACCCATTGTGAGCGCTGGTGATCGCGAGCGCCTCGCACAGGCGCCCGGGGCCGGAGCACAACAGACGTTCATCAGCGAGACCACGCCGGCGTCGCATGGTGGCGAGGCCATGGGATGGCGCAAGCGCGCGGATCAGCACGGCGCTTGCGGAGCCTTCCTGCTCGCAGACAAAGTTGAGGCACCAGTGGATGCCATAGGAGCGATATACGTAGGCAAAGCCGGGTGGCCCGAACATCACCGCATTGCGCGCGGTGCGTCCGCGGAAGCTGTGCGCGGCCGGATCGGTATGGTGGTAGGCCTCGACTTCCACAATGACACCGCCAGCATCGCCACCCAGCAGCGTCGCGCCGATCAGATCGGGCGCCACGGCGTGAACGCTGCGGGCGAAGAAGTTTTGCTGAAGCGGGATCGACATTGCGCCCGTATTTAATCGAGTCCTAGCGGAGCCGGTGGCCTTCGAGGGGAGTTGTTCATCGAGCGTTGGTTGCGATCAACATTCCTGGAGGCCTCGCCCTATTTTGCCTCGGTTTTGTCCGGCTTCTGACGCACGCCCGAAGTGCAAGCGTTGCAGCAACGCAACAGCTGGTAGGATGTTGCGGTGGATAAGCACCCAGGTACTGGCGTAGTCCGAATTATCAGCCATTCTAGTTCCCGCGGGAAATCGCTGTTTCCTGCGAGTTCAGGCCGAGAAACCCCATCATGACCGCCATTCGACTGTTCACTGTGACCAACGGGCAACATCACGGAACATTTCTGCAACAGGCCCATCACTGCCGCTTTTTGGCCATAGCGTTTGCTGAAATCAAGCTCGGTTAAGTACCCAACAGTCGCCGGTAACCCGCGATGGATGCGAAGACCAACATCAAGGCCAATCTCCCGAGCCGTCATGTGACGGAAGGGCCTGATCGCGCGCCCCATCGCTCCTACTATTATGCCATGGGTCTGACCCGCGAGCAGATCCATCAGCCCTTCGTTGGCGTTGCAACTTGCTGGAATGAAGCTGCACCTTGCAACATTGCGTTGATGCGGCAGGCCCAGGCGGTGAAGAAGGGCGTCGCGGCCGCGAATGGCACGCCGCGCGAGTTCTGCACCATCACGGTGACTGACGGTATAGCGATGGGGCACGAGGGGATGAAGTCCTCGTTGCCGTCGCGTGAGGTCATCGCTGACTCGGTCGAGCTCACGGTGCGCGGCCACGCTTATGACGGGCTCGTCGGCCTTGCCGGCTGTGACAAGTCTCTCCCCGGCATGATGATGGCGATGTGTCGCCTCAACGTGCCGTCGATCTTCATCTACGGCGGCTCGATTCTGCCGGGCACTTTCAAGGGTCGCCCAGTCACCGTTCAGGACGTCTTCGAAGCGGTCGGCAAGTACTCGGTCGGCGACATGTCCGATGCCGATCTCGAGACGCTGGAACAGAATGCCTGCCCGTCCGCGGGCGCGTGCGGCGCGCAGTTCACCGCCAACACCATGGCGACGGTGTCGGAAGCGATCGGGCTGGCGCTGCCCTATTCGGCGGGCGCGCCTGCGCCCTACGGGATCCGCGACGCCTTCTGCATGACTGCTGGTGAACAGGTGATGGAGCTGATCCAGCGCCGGATCAGGCCGCGCGATATCGTTACGCCCAAGGCGCTCGAGAACGCCGCAGCTGTCGTGGCGGCGTCGGGCGGCTCGACCAATGCTGCGCTGCATCTGCCTGCGATCGCGCACGAGTGCGGCATCAAGTTCGATCTGTTCGATGTGGCGGAAGTCTTTAAGAAGACACCATATATCGCAGATTTGAAACCGGGCGGCCGCTATGTTGCCAAAGACTTATTCGAAGCTGGTGGCGTCCCGCTGTTGATGAAGACGCTGCTCGACCACGGCTTCCTGCACGGCGATTGCGTGACTGTGACCGGGCGTACCGTGGCAGAGAACATGAAGCGCGTGACGTGGAACGGCGACCAGGACGTGGTCCGTCCCGCCGACAATCCGCTCTCGGCCACCGGTGGCGTTGTCGGTCTCAAAGGAAATCTGGCGCCGGCCGGTGCCATCGTGAAAGTCGCCGGGATGGCGAATTTGAAGTTCACCGGGCCGGCGCGTTGCTTCGATGGCGAAGAGGCCTGCTTCGAGGCAGTGAAAAACAAGACGTATCGTGAAGGCGACGTGCTTGTCATTCGATACGAAGGACCCAAAGGCGGTCCTGGTATGCGCGAGATGCTGGCCACCACGGCGGCTCTCTACGGGCAGGGCATGGGTGGCAAGGTGGCCTTGATCACCGACGGCCGCTTCTCCGGCGCGACGCGCGGTTTCTGTGTCGGTCATGTCGGGCCTGAGGCTGCAGTTGGCGGCCCGATCGCACTCTTGCGCGACGGCGACATGATTACGTTGGACGCTGAGAATGGAATCCTCGCCGTCGCACTGTCGGCGGGCGAGCTTGAGGCGCGGGCAAAGAATTGGAAGGCCCGCGAGCTTGGATTTGGATCTGGGTATCTCTGGAAATACGCCCAGCAGGTGGGGCCGGCGCGTGATGGCGCCGTAACCCATCCGGGCGGTGCGGCTGAGAAGGCGTGCTATGCGGACATATGATGTCGTCCTGAGCTGCGGACTGATTGCACTTGCGCTCGGCTTTTCGCCGGCAGCGAGCTTTGATGGCCTTCCGAGCGACGCCGCTCCTGGTCAAGGCACGGCGCCCTCCGCAGCGCGGCCGCCAGCCGCCGCTGTCCAGCGCGCGCCGAACGAGGCGCTGCGTTCCGGCGTGCAGGCGTTTCGCTCCGGCAAGCCGGATCAGGCGGTGACCTCGCTTGAATATGCTGCCGAGAAGGGCGTGCCGGGGGCGATGTGGAAGCTCGGCCGCATGTATGCGGACGGCGAAGGCGTTGGTCAGAACAAGCTGCGGGCGTACGAGTACTTCCTGAACCTGACCAAGACCCACGCCTACGAGCCGCCGGACAGCCCGGAGTCGCGGTTTGTCGCCAGCGCGTTCGTTGCGCTCGGGCAGTACTACCTCGATGGCATTCCAGACACCGCAGTGAAGCCCGACGCGGCAGTTGCGATCGATCTGTTCCGCCACGCAGCGTCCTATTTCGGCGATCCGGACGCACAATATCACCTCGGCAGGCTATATCTGCTCGGCACCGGCACAGCCAAGGACAGCGTGCAGGCCGCCCGCTGGCTGCGCCTGGCGGCCAACAAGGGGCAGCGCAGCGCGCAGGCGATGCTCGGCGGCATGTTGTTTAAAGGGCAGGGCGTGGCGCGGCAGCCCGCAATGGGCTTGGCTTGGCTGACGCTTGCCAAGGATGGCGCCAGCTCGCAGGACGCGTGGATCGCCGAGACGTATCGCAGCGCACTGGCGCAGGCGAGCATGGACGAGCGCACCCAGGCTGGCCGCTTTGCGGAAGAATTGACGCGCGCCCGTCGCGCCAGCAAGTAAGGTCAAGGTTTGCCAAGGCTGCGTGTGGTTGGCTATGCGTGACAGGCTCTCGGTCACATGAGCCTGTTCACGAGCGCGCCTGCTCATGACCGCTCGATGGCAAGATCGATCACCACCGGAACATGGTCTGAGGGTTTTTCCCAGGCTCGCACATGCCGGTCGATGGTGGCTCCGATCAGCCGGTCGGCCGCCTGCGGCGACAACAGAACGTGGTCGATGCGGATGCCATTGTTCTTCTGCCAGGCGCCGGCCTGATAATCCCAGAACGTATAGAGACCCGACTCCTCGCTGCTGGCCCGCACGGCGTCGGTCAGGCCAAGATGGCAGAGCGCGCGGTACCGTTCACGCGTGGCCGGCAGAAACAATGCGTCGGTCGCCCAGGCTGACGGATTGCGGGCGTCCGCAGCGGCCGGGATCACGTTGTAGTCGCCGGCGAGAACAAGCGGCTCCTCCAGCGCGAGGCGCTCCTTGGCGTAGTCGATCAGCCGGTTCATCCATTTGATCTTGTAAGAATACTTGTCCGTGTCGGGCGGATTGCCATTGGGCAGGTAGATGGTGGCAATGCGCAACGAGCCGTCCTTGGTCGAAATCAAAGCCTCCATGAAGCGGGCGTGGTCGTCGCTGTTGTCCCCCGGCAACCCTGGGGTAACCTCGTCGAAAGGGTGCTTGGACAATATGGCGACGCCGTTGAACGTCTTTTGCCCATGCACCGCTACGTTGTAGCCGAGCGCCTCAAACGCCTCCCGCGGGAACGCCGCATCAACGCATTTTGTTTCCTGCAGGCAGACAATGTCGGGCTGACGCTCGGCGAGCCAGCTCACCGCATTGTCCATGCGCTGCTTGATGGAATTGACGTTCCAGGTCGCAATTCTCATGGCGATCGAAGGGCTTGGCGGTCGAAGGGTCGAAGGACGTGGCACCTGCAGTGCAACTGGGCGAGGGAACACGGCGCCAGCTTGTGGTTGGGCTCTAACATGCCTGACTTGCGCGCTGCAGCAAATCCCTAAAGACCGAATCGTCCGACCCGGGCTCGCAGTCAATCTCCTTTAAGGAAAGATTAAAGGGAAGATGCGCGGGGTCTTTGGATGTGCTAGTATCAGGAGAAATGAGCATAAAAAGAAAGTTATACGGGGGCTGAAGAAACCAGAGGGAAGCTTCGGTGTGTGAGGCCGGGCTCAAATAAACAAATGGCGAAATGGACTTTCGGGCTGGGGGTGAGCGCGGCGCTGGCACTGGCAGCGTATGGTGCCGCTACCTATGGTTATTGGCCGTTCCATGGCGCCGTGGCGCAGGCGCCGAGCCAGAAGAACGCTCCACGGGTGGTGCCGGTCGAGGTCGCGACCGCAGCCAAGAAAAAAGTTCCAGTCCGCATCGAGTTGCTTGGCACGGTCACGCCAATGGCGAGCGTGGCGGTCAAGACTCGCATCGATAGCGAGATCACGGAAGTCCATTTCCGCGATGGCGCGACCGTGAAGCAGGGGGAACTGCTTTTCACGATGGATAACCGCGCCATCGAGGCGCAGATCCGCCAGGCCGAAGGCCAGCTGGCGCGTGACAAGGCCCAGCTCGAAGGTGCAATGCGTGATCAGCGTCGCTTCAGCGACCTTGTCGAGAAGGGCGCGACGCCGGTGACGAATCTCGACAATGCCAAGACCCAGGTCGGGATCTACACCGCCGCCATCAAGGCCGATGAAGGGATGATTGAAAACCTGAAGGTGCAGCTGACCTACACCACCATCCGTGCGCCAATCACTGGTCGCATCAGCATGGCGGCCGTCAAGGTCGGCAATTTCGCGCGTCAGGCCGATCTCCTTCCGCTCGCCACCATCGTCCAGTCAGCTCCGGTCTACGTCACCTTCGCCTTGCCGCAGCGTAGTCTGCCGGACCTTCGCCAGGCGCTGACCAATGAGACCGCCATGATCGAGGCAGTCGCTCCAGGCGACCCGCGGCGAGCGCAAGGTCACGTCACCATGATCGAGAACACAGTCGACTCGGTGACCGGCACGGTGCCGGTGCGGGCGACCATGTCGAACAACGATGAGATGCTCTGGCCGGGCACTCTGGTGAGTGTTCAGCTGAGCTTCCGGGAGGAAGAGGCGATCGTGGTGCCGCCGAATGCGGTCCAGGTCAGTCAGACCGGCTCATTCGTATTCGTCGTCATGAACGGCGTCGCTAATGTGAGGCCCGTCAAGGTGGCACGGGTCATCGACGGTCAGACCGTGATCGAGAGCGGGCTTGAAGGCGGCGAGGTGGTCGTGACCGTGGGTCATCTGCAAATCACCGAGGGGTCGCGGGTTTCCGCGCGTCAGCCGAAGGCAGGGTCCTGACATGGGCTTGTCCGAACTTTGCATCCGCCGTCCGGTCCTTACCACGCTGGTGACGACGACGTTCATCGTGTTCGGAATATTCGCTTATCGATTGCTGCCGGTGGCGGCACTGCCGGCGGTGGATTTCCCGACGATCTCGGTGACAGCCACGTTGCCGGGCTCCAGCGCCGAGAATATGGCTGTGGCGGTCGCGGCCCCGATCGAGCGGCAGATGGCCACGATCTCGGGCATCAATTCGATCACGTCGGTGTCGACGCTTGGTCGCAGCCAGATCAATATTCTGTTCAACCTCAACCGCAATATCGATGGTGCCGCGCTCGATGTGCAGACCGCCTTGACGGTCGCGCAACGTCGCCTGCCCGTCGAGATGACCGTGCCCCCGAGCTTCCGCAAGGTGAACCCGGGCGAGTCACCGGTCGTGTTCCTCAACGCCAGCTCAGCGACCCTGCCGTTGTCGGCGGTCGACGAATACGCCGAGGCCGTGCTGGCCCAGCAGATGTCGCAGATTCCCGGCGTCGCCCAGGTCGACGTCTATGGGTCACAGAAGTTTGCCGTGCGCGTGCAGGTCGATCCGGTCGCGGCGGCCGCGCGCAACGTTTCGCTCGATGAAATCCGTCGCGTGCTGGTCGCGACCAATTCCAACTCTCCGGTTGGAACGCTCTACGGCCCACGCCAGAACATCACACTGCTGGCCACCAACGCCATGCGGCACGCCGACGAATACAAGGACGTGGTGGTCGCCTGGCGCAACGGTGCTCCGGTGAAGCTGGAGGAGATCGCGACGGTCGTCGACAGCGTCGAGAACGATAAGGTCGCGAGCTGGTACAACGACAGGCGCTCGGTCACGCTGGCGGTCCAACGCCAGCCCGGCGCCAACACGGTCGAAGTGGTCGACATGCTGCGCGAGCGGCTTCCGACCTATCGGGCGCAGGTGCCGCCTGCCATCAATCTGGATGTCCAATTCGATCGTTCGGTGTCGATCCGCGAGTCCGTCGAGGACGTGCAGGTGACGCTCGCGATCGCACTCGGCCTTGTGGTGCTGGTCATCTTCCTGTTCCTGCGTTCGGCCTCGGCGACGATCATTCCCGCGCTGGCGGTGCCGGTCTCGCTGATCGGTACCTGCGCCGTGATGTATGCGCTCGGATTTTCCGTCAACAACATGACGATGCTGGCGCTGACGCTGTCGGTCGGCTTCGTGGTCGACGACGCCATCGTCATGCTGGAAAACATCGTGCGTCACGTGGAAGGCGGCATGCGGCCGTTCGAGGCCGCACTCACGGGCGCGAGGGAGATCGGCTTCACGATCATCTCGATTACCTTTGCCTTGCTCGCCGTGTTCATTCCGGTGCTGTTGATGGGCGGAATTGTCGGCCGTGTGTTCCGCGAGTTCGCAGTGTCGATTGCAGTTGCCATTCTGATCTCCGGCTTCGTCTCGCTCACGCTGACACCGATGTTGTGCGCGCGCGTGCTCAAGGCTCATCATGAGGGGGACGAGAAGAAGCAGATGCTGCTCCTGCGCATGTTCGAGGCAGGGTTCCGGGGATCGCTAAAAGCATACGAATGGTCGCTCGATAAAGTGCTCAGGTGGAAGGCCGTGATGCTGATGATCACGTTCGCCACGCTGGCACTCACGGCCTATCTCTACATCATCATCCCCAAGGGCTTGTTCCCCACCGAAGATACCGGCTTCATCTCGGCCACGACGACGGCGGCGACCGATATCTCGATCCCCGCATTGATCGAGCTGCAGACCAAGGTGGTGGAAATCGTCCGCAAGGATGAAGCCGTCGATTACATCAGTTCGAGCGTTGGCCCGGGCGGCATCAATCCGACCATGAACAAAGGCCGCCTGTCGATTGCGCTCAAGCCCAGAGCCGAGCGCAAAGAGAGTGCCACCCAGATTATCCAGCGCCTGCGCCGGACCGCCAACGTGGTGCCGGGGATATCGGTCATCTTCCAGGCCGTGCAGAACATTCCCAAGCTCGACGGCCGCATCACTCAGGCCGAATACCAGTACACGCTGCAATCGAGTGACACCGAGGCTCTCTATCGGGTCGCGCCCGAGATGACCGCCAAGCTCGCCCAGATCGAAGGGCTGCGTGACGTCAACAGCGATCTCGCGATTACCAACCCACAGATGGGGGTCGAGATCGACCGCGAGAAGGCAGCGGTCTACGGCGTGACCATCGATGCGGTGCGCCAGGAGATGTTCAACGCCTTTGGCACCCGCCAGGTCGCCACCATCTACACGCCCGCCAACGACTACTGGGTGATCCTGGAAAGCAAGCCGGAATTCCAGACGGACATCTCGGCGCTGTCGAAAATTTACGTGAAGACCGCGAGCGGCGTCTCGGTGCCGCTCGAGGCGGTGACCCGCATCGTGCCCTCCGTCGGGCCGCTGCAGGTCAACCACCAGGGCAACCAGCCGTCTGTGACGATCTCGTTCAACTTGGCGCCGGGCTTCTCGCTCGGCGGCGCCGTCGACGCGATCCGCAATGTGGAACGCGAAGCCCGCCTGCCGGCCTCGATCACGAGCGGCTTCCAGGGCACGGCCGCTGTGTTCCAGGAATCGCTTAAGGGACAAGGCATCCTGGTGCTGGCCGCCATCTTTGCCTCGTATGTGCTGCTCGGCATTCTGTACGAGAGCTTCATCCATCCGATCACGATCATTTCCGGCCTGCCATCCGCCGGCGTCGGCGCGCTCATCACGCTGATCGCCTTCAAGATGGACCTGTCGGTGATCGCGATGATCGGCATCGTGATGCTGGTCGGAATCGTGAAGAAGAACGCGATCATGATGATCGACTTCGCGATCGAGCGTCGGCACGTCGGCATGGGCGCCGAAGCCGCAATCCGCGAGGCGGCGTTGTTGCGCTTCCGTCCGATCATGATGACGAGCTTTGCGGCCGTCTTCGGCGCGCTGCCGATCGCGCTCGCGGCCGGCGCGGGCGCGGAGTTGCGCCAGCCGCTAGGCGTCGCGGTGGTAGGCGGCCTGGTGGTCTCCCAGCTCCTGACGCTCTACATCACGCCTGTGGTCTACATCTATCTCGACAAGCTCGACCGCATGCTCAAGCGGCGGCTGGAGCCCCAGCTTGAGGAGGTGGAGGAGCCGCAGCGTCCCGAGCGGCCGGCGGTGGCGGCGGAGTAGGCGGCGGCAGAGCAGGAATCCTTCTGCGGGCGTGGCGGCTTCCGTCACGCCCGCAGACGTTTTTTGACAGCCGTGTGTCAGACCGGATCGATCTGCCAGACTTGCCCTGGTCGCAAGACCCGGAATTGCTCCGCCGCGATGCCGGCACTGGCGATCGCTTGCGCGAGGGCGAGCGGCGGCGCGTCGATCACCTCGTCGGTCAGGGGAAAGGTTCCGTGATGGTGCGCGAGCGCGAGCTCGGCACCGCAATCGTGGAACGCCTGCACAGCCTCGGCCGGGTTCATGTGCTGATCGCGCATGAACCAGCGCGGCTCGTAAGCCCCGATCGGCAGGATCGCGAGCCGGAACGGGCCGTGCTGCTCCTTCGCTCTGCGGAAATGATGCCCTTCGCCATAGCCTGAATCGCCGATGTGCAGGATCCGTCCCGCCGGCGTGTCGATGACAAAGCCTGCCCACAATGCCTTGTTGCGATCGGTCAGGCCGCGCGCGGACCAGTGCTGAACCGGCACGAGGCTCACGCTCGCGCCGCCAGGCAGTGGCACGCGATCACCCCAGTCGTAGGCTTCGACGGCGATCGCCGGATCGTGGCTGCGCATGATGGCATCGTTGCCGAGCGGCGTGATCACGCGCGGCCGATGGGCGGCAGCGAGTCGCGACAGCGTCGGCAGATCGAGGTGATCGTAGTGACAGTGCGAGACCAGCACCGCGTTGATCGGCGGCAGCGCCTCAAATGCGATACCCGGATCATTGACGCGCTTGGGGCCAGCGAAGCTCACCGGCGATACGCGCTCGGACCAGACTGGATCGAGCAAGAGATTAAGGCCCCCAGTCTGCAGGAGCAGGCTCGCATGCCCGACAAAAGAAATGCGCCAGGACCTGTCGTTGATCTGAGCGGGCGGCCGATCTGCATAGGGGCTGGGCGAGCGCTCGGGCCAGCTCGCTCGGGTCCCGGTCAGGCGCCAGCGAATGAGATCAATGACACTGCGCGGCTGTGCGCCCTTCGGATCAAAGAAGCGGGTGCCGTCGAAATGATCCGACACCGGGCCATCGTAATAGCGCGCCATGGCGTTTCGGCCTGTGAGCGCGAGGAGGCCAGCGGCGGAGACGGCGCCCAGGGCAGCAATGATCCGGCGGCGAGAGGCGGGCATCCGCAATCTCGTTCGAGAGAAGACCCGTGACCGCGCTCAGTCAGAGCGCAAAGCTTGTCCCGCAGCCACAGGAGGCTTTGGCGTTCGGATTGTTCACACGAAATGAGGCGCCGATCAGGTCATCGACGAAGTCGATCTCGGAGCCGGCGAGAAACTGCAGAGAGACCTGGTCGACCAGCACAACCGCGTCATCACGACGGACAAGGGTGTCGTCGGAGGCCTGGTTGCGATCCATGTCGAACTTGTACTGAAAGCCCGAACAGCCGCCGCCCTCGACGCTCAGGCGCAGCATGGTGCCCGGCGGCTCCCGCTTGAGGATATCGCCGATCCGCTGCGCGGCCCGTGCCGAAACCGATATGTCGTCCATGGTCATCCTGCCCGGCTATTGTACGATTGCCAGATCGCGTATCGGATAGTTAAGTGCGCCCAAGGCTCGGGTCAATCGGCCTGGGTCAATTGGCGGGGCACGAGGAACATGGTGGTTGAGGCGCCGCGGCAGCGCGCTCCCTATGCATCCGACCCCGCGCAGAGCCGCGGTCGGCGACGATCCGAGCCGCCAAGTCCCACCCGCAACGATTTCCGGCGTGATTGCGATCGGATTATCCATTCGGCGGCGTTCCGGCGGCTGGCCCACAAGACCCAGGTGTTCGTCTTCCACGAGGGCGACCACTACCGCACGCGCCTCACGCATACCCTCGAAGTTGCCCAGATCGCGCGCTCGCTCGCCCGCGCGCTCGGGCTCGACGAGGATCTCGCGGAGGCGGTCGCGCTTGGGCACGATCTCGGACATCCGCCGTTCGGTCATGCCGGCGAGCGCGCGCTTGATCGTTGCCTTGCCAATGTCGGCGGCTTTGATCACAACGCGCAGACGCTGCGGACCGTGACCGCGCTCGAGCGCCGCTATGCGGACTTTGATGGTCTCAATCTCACCTGGGAGACGCTTGAAGGGCTCCTCAAGCACAATGGTCCGCTCACTGATCGCGCCGGCGCGCCGATCGGGCGCTATCGGGAGCATGGCCTGCCACACGCGATCAGGGAATATGAGGGCGTGCAGGAGCTTGATCTGTGGGGCTTCGCCAGTGCGGAAGCGCAGGTCGCGGCGCTCGCTGATGATATCGCCTACGACGCCCACGACATCGACGACGGCTTGCGCGCAGAGCTGTTTGCGCTGGACGATCTCGGCGAGGTGCCGCTGGCGGCCGGCCTCATCGGTGAGATCCGGCGCATGCATCCGAAGCTCGATACTGCCCGCACCGTGCACGAGCTGGTCCGCCGGGTGATTACCTGTCTGATCGAGGACGTGATCGTCGAGACAGCTGCACGCCTCTCCGCATTGGCGCCGCGCTCGGTCGCGGACGTGCGCAACGCGAAGCGGCAAGTTGGTTCCTTTTCCGCCGCGATGGCGGAGGCCGATCGCGCTATCAAGGGCTTCCTCAACCCGCGCATGTACCGGCATCCGCGCGTCATGGGCATCATGACGGATGCCGAAGGCGTCGTATGCGACCTGTTTGCCCGCTACGCGGCAAGCCCCAGCGAGATGCCGGCCGAATGGGCCGGCCGCGCGGCGGCCGGCGACGAGGCTGCCCGGCTGCGCGCCGTCGCCGACTTCATCGCCGGGATGACCGACCGATACGCGCTGGTCGAGCACGCGCGACTATTCGAGCGCACGCCGGTGCTCCGTTAGGAGCAGTTTGGAAACTCCTTTTGCGCTAGAAAGATGGTGCGGTCGCGCTTTGACTTGACCCGGAATCTGGGTTACGCGCGGCAACGCCTCGGGGCCAAAGCAATGACCGATCAGAACATTTTCGCCACTATTCTCAATAAGGTGCGGTCCGCCAACACCGCCCTGGTAGCGGCCGGGATGTTGCCGGCCGGCATCGACCAGTCGCGCGTGGTGGTCGAACCGCCGCGCGACGCCGACCGCGGTGATATGGCGACCAATGCCGCCATGGTGCTGGCCAAGGACGCCGGCAAGAAGCCGCGCGAGCTCGCGGACGCGATCAGCGATCGCCTGCGGGCCGATGCCCTGATCGACAAGGTCGAGGTGGCGGGGCCGGGTTTCATCAATCTGACGCTCAAGCCGGCCGCCTGGGTCGATGCGCTGCGCACCGTCCTGCGTGCGGGACGGCAATATGGGCACGGCACCATCGGCAATGGCACAAAGGTCAATGTCGAGTACGTGTCAGCCAATCCGACCGGCCCGATGCATGTCGGCCATTGTCGTGGTGCTGTGTTTGGCGACGCGCTGGCCAATCTGTTGATCGCGGCCGGCTATGAGGTGACGCGGGAATACTACATCAACGATGCCGGCGCGCAGATCGAAGCGCTCACGCAGACCGGATTCCTGCGCTACCGCGAGGCGCTGGGCGAGAACATTGGCGAGATTCCTGAGGGGCTTTATCCGGGCGACTACGTCAAACAGGTCGGCGAGGAGCTTAAGGCGGATTACGGCGACGAGCTTCTGAAGAAACCTGAGAGCGAGTGGAAGCCGATTGTGCGCGAGCGCGCCATCAACATCATGATGGCCGACATTCGCAATGATCTGTGGTCGCTCGGTGTCGTGCCGGATGTCTTCTTTTCAGAGTCCTCGCTGACCGAGGATGGCGACAAGGTCGCGAGCACGATCGAGTTTCTGCGCAAGCAGGGATACATCTTCGAAGGCCGCCTGCCGCCGCCCAAAGGCACACCGGTCGATGACTACGAGGATCGCGAGCAGACTCTGTTCCGCGCCACGGCGTTCGGCGACGACGTCGATCGCTCGCTGAAAAAGTCGGATGGCAGCTACACTTATTTCGCCTCCGACATCGCCTATCACAAGAGCAAGATCGATCGTGGCTTCAACCAGATGATTGACGTCTGGGGCGCCGACCAGGGCGGCTATGTCAAGCGCATGCAGGGTGTGGTGAAGGCGCTCAATGGCAACGCCGGCAAGGCGGAGCTCGATGTCAAGATCGTTCAACTCGTCAAGCTCATGCGCGAAGGTCAAGTGGTGAAGATGTCGAAGCGCGCCGGCGAGTTCGTGACATTGCGAGAGGTCGTGGAAGAAGTCGGCCGCAACGCCGTGCGCTTCATGATGCTCT
>Ga0209488_10000447_pt1 | contig 34444 bp, 28 predicted proteins | sample Rivendell_Oct201_8_FD_188349 | JGI IMG/M metagenome (GOLD analysis project Ga0209488, IMG submission 188349) | Vadose zone soil microbial communities from the Eel River Critical Zone Observatory, Northern California, USA -... | ecosystem: Environmental > Terrestrial > Soil > Vadose zone >...
GAGCGTGTGGTTGTGATAGGCGAGCTCGGTCACCGCGCCGGTTATCGTCATGACGGCGCCGTTCTCGGTGATCTGCCCGCCCGCATTGATGGCGAAGACATTGTGCGCGTCGCTGACGATGGTGCCGCTCGTGCCGCTGACGACCGTGCCGTCGGCCGACACGGGGCCGGCGCTCGGGGCGGGCGTCGGCGTCACCGACGCGCCGGGCAGCAGCGATCCGTTGGTCACGGCCTGGCCGAAGGGCGCCGAGACAGGGTCCGGTGTCACCGCCGCCGGATTCTGGCCGGAGAATTGCCAGGCGCGCACGTAATCGACCTGCATGTCGCCGGTGCCCGCGGTATTGAGCAGGTCCATGAACATGGCGGCGCCATCGGTCGTGTCGTATTTCGGCTGGACCATCGTCACTTTGCCGTCGAAATACCAGGTGATCGACGACGAGTTCGGATCCCACAGCGCGCCGTAGGTATGGAAGCCCTGGGTCGTGTCGGTGCCGACGCTCACGAGGGGATTGCCGCCCGTCGCCGAATTCTGCGCCTCGCCGGGCTGCCCGGACTGGCGGTGCAGCGTGTCGAGCACATGCGTCGGATCGTGCGGGGAGGTCTCGACGATGTCGAGCTCGGACGACGGCGCGGGCGCGCTTTGCGCGTGCGCCTGGCTCATCATGAAGAAGCCCTGCTCGACGTCATTGCTCGGCGCGAATTTGATGCGGGCCTCGAAATAACCGTATTTCTGCGACCAGCCCTGAGCGCTCGAGTTGATCGTGTTGATCTCGGCTCCCGGCTGCAAATCGAGCACGCCGTCATGGATCGAGCCAGGGAAATTCGATGGCGCCGGCGTCCACCACACATGGTCGGACCATTTGGTGCGGCTGGCGACGTTGTCGGCGGAGAGCTGGCCGGCCGAACTGGTAAATTCATCGTCCCACGTCAGGACCATGCCTGAGGCGGCGGGGTTATTGGGGTCAAACGCCATCATGTGCTCCTCAAAAATCAGACGCCGGGGAGCGCATGCACCCAACGGTGCCCAACGAACCCAGGGTGGCGCGCGAAGCGTCCCACCCATCCCGGCGCGCCCATTTCGTGATCTTGCGGTTGCGGAAGCGTAAACGCTCATGCACCGTCGGGTAATAATCGCAAAGGCTGCATTGACCCTGCGGAGCGAGCGAAAAAGTTTCGCTTGATGACGCAACGCGTTAGCGGGTCCAGCACCGGAGAAACCTGTCGCCGCAAGGCGCCGCCGGCCGGTGGCCGGGGGGCGGGGCAATTTTGGGGCACGGGGCCGTGCCGCCGGGCGGGGCGCCGGAACCCGGTTCAACGAAGGGTGTTTAGGGGAGCCGGCTCCGTGCGTATTCGGCCTGTTCGTGATGCCTCCATCCGAAAGTGCTCCCTGCGCCACCACTTCGGGCGGGCGACAAGACGTCGAGCTTGCTTTGGCGTTCTTGTGAGGTGGCTTTTCCGCCCCGGATTTCAGCTCGATGGCCAATGTGACCGATCAAGAACCATTGACCCGCAAGGGTAGGCCGGAGGCGCCGGCGCGGCGCCGGCTGGCGGTGAATTACTTCTTTCAGCTGCTCAATCAGCTGGTCCGCATTTGCGAGCAATTGCTGCTCGTCCCGCTCTACCTGGCGGCGTGGGGTACGGAAGTCTACAAGGACTGGGTCGTTCTCTACGCCATCATGACGTTCCTCACCTCCTGCAATTTCGGGACCGAGACGTATTTCGGCAACCGGTTCATCGAGTTCGTCGCGCGCGGCGATCGCGAAGCCTTCCGCCGCGAGCTCATGACGGCGATGTTTTGCACGCTCGCTGTCGGTTTGCTCGTCCTGGCCGCCGCCTATGCGCTGTTGTTCGGGTATGGCCCGGGCGGCATCCTGCCTTCCTCCGGGCTCAGCGCCGCGACCATCTATCGCTGTCTGCTGCTGATGACGCTTCCGGTGGTGTTCATCTTCGCTCAGCAGACGCTGTTGACGATCTATCGCGCGGAAGGGGAGTTCAGCCGGGGCGAATGCGCCTTCGCCATCTATGCCGGGCTGCAGGTGGTCGTCGTGACCCTCATGCTGGCGCAGAAGCTGTCGCCCGCAGCGGCGGCGAGCGTCTATCTGGCGATGCCGGCGCTGCTGCTGATCGGCATCGTCATCGACCTGAAGCGGCGCTATTCGGACATCGTCCTCGGCCTGCGCCTGCCGAGCCTCGGCGATTTGCGGCGCATCCTGCCGCCATCGCTGCTGTTCTTCACCTTGCCGCTGTCCCTGGCGCTGGTGCAAAGCGGCCCGGTGATGCTCTTCGGCGCCCTCGGCGTGTCGGCGCTTCCGATCCTCAGCTACACGCTCATCCGCACCTTCACCGGTCTCACGCGCCAGGCGGCCAATCAATTCGCCGTCGGCAGCGGCATCGAAATGGCGCGCCAGCAGGTGCGCGGCGAGGGCGAAGCCTGCCGGCGCCTGTACGAGGCGACCGGCCAGATCGTGACGATCCTCGTCGGGCTTTTCGGCGGCTTCACCATCTGGGCCGCCGATCCGTTCCTGACGCTTTGGACCCGCGGCACCGTGCACAGCAACGAGGCGATGGTTCTCGGCTTCCTCGCCGGCATCTTCCTCGCCGCGCCGGGCCAGGCCGCGCTCATGCTGCTGAATTACACGAACATCGCAAAGCCGCTGGCGATCGCCTGGTGCGGCCAGGCCTTCTGCGGCCTCGCGCTCGCGGCAGCGCTGATCCCGGTGGTCGGCGTCACCGGGGCGGCTTACAGCTTCGCCGCCGCGGAGTCGGTGGCGATCGGGTTCTGCCTGCCGCTGGTGGTGCAGCGCCGCTACGGCTTCTCGGCAATCCAGCATTTCGCGCACAGCTTTGCCTGGGGCGCGCTTGCCTTCGGCTGGAGCGCGTTCGTCGCCAAGCTTGCGTTCGAGGTGGGGCTGCCCGGCTTCAAGGGCTTGGCGGTGAGCGCGGCGCTGTGGGCGATCGTCGCCATGCCGCCCTTCGCCCTCTTCGCCATGCCGCCGCGCCATCGCAAGGCGGTGCTCGCGCGACTGCGGGGCATCGCGGCGCGCTTCGCCTGAGCGTCGCCGGCGCAGGCACACGGGAAGGAACGGTCGAATGCGGCACGGCGCGGCAATGGTTTTCCTGGCGGTGCTCTCGGCGGCGACGGCGCTGGCGGCGGCTCCGCCCGGCGACAAGGCATCGCCGCCCGCCCAGGCCGCCGCGGCCGGCTTTCATGCGCTCGTCTATGTCGAGGACTTTGCGAGGCTCGATATCGGCGCGAGCGAGGCGGGCGGCAACCACGCTTGGTGGACCGTGCCGCCGCGCTGGGACCGCACCCCCGCCAATTGGCAATCGGCCTATGCGCTGTCCGATCACGTGGCGACGCTCGCCACGCGTGCCGCGGATGGCTGGCGGGCGATCAACATGATCAGCAACATCACCAACACATCCGGCGAGAACCGGCCGCAGAGCGGCTCGTTCCTGCACGGCTATTTCGAGGCGCGCCTCAAATTCGACATGCCGACGGGGGCATGGCCGGCGTTCTGGCTGTTCAGCAGCAAGCATATGGCGACCGCCAACCCGCGCGACTGGTCGGAGATCGACATCGTCGAAGGGCAGGGGCACACGCCCGGCCGGCTCTACTTCACCCTCCATTGGTGGGAGGATACGCAGCGCAACCACCAGAACAGCCGGCCCGATATCCGCATGCCCGCCGCCTTCGACCCGACGCAATTCCACAAATACGGCTTGCTGTGGGTGCCAGGCAAAGTCACCTGGTATGTCGACGATCAGGCAGTCCTGAGTGCGCCGACCTGGCCCGTCAACGAGACGGATCCGGTCTCGATCATCATATCGGCGCAGGCCAATGGCTGGAGCAAGCCCAACAACGCCAGTTTCGGCGAGGCCCGCTCGATTTCGGTGCAGGTATCCTCGGTCAAGGTGTGGCAATAGACCGCGCCATCGCTCGAAAGCTCGGTCTTTTTGGAAATCATCATCCGGCCCAAGCGTTCATCTCGATCGGGCAATCAGGGAACCGCGTTATGCTGCAGTACCTTTGGACGAAGCCGCTGTGGTACATCGCCAATCTCGGCGATCTCCGGGTTGCGCTGCCCATCGCGGCAATCCTGTTCGCCTGGCTGTGTGCCCGCGGCCGCTGGCGGACCGGTGTCTGGGGCGCGGTCGCCGTTATCGGCTGCATGGCCGCCATGTTTCTCATCAAGCTTGGCTTCTTCACCGGCCATCTGCGGCTGCCGGCGCTCGGGCTCGAGAATCCGAGCGGCCACGGCGCCATCGGCGCGGTCGTCTACGGCTCGCTCGCCTGGGTCGTCGCGCGGGAGATGGCGGGCTGGCGTGGCCTGGCGCTGCTGGTCCTGGGATGCGCCGGCGTGGCCGCGATCGGCGCGTCGCTCTATGTCCTCGGGGCGCATACGCTGCCCGACGTGCTCGCCGGGGTCGTCCTGGGCGGCGCATGCGCCGCCGCCTTCGCGCGGCTCGGCTGGCGCGACGAGGCGCCCAGGCGCGGCAGCCCGGTGCGGCTGATACTCGTCATCGCCATCGCCGCGCTGAGCCTGCAGGGCTTGCACCTGGTGACGCGGCTCGCACCGACCAACCTTCTGATGTTCCGGCCGGCCTTGACGGCACCGGCCTGAGCGCATGCGGGCGGTCAGCTCGCCAGCAACGCGCCGACCGGGACGCTCGCGCCGGCGCCGCGCCACCACGCGGTGGGACCGTGGATCGTCGTCCGGTGCAGCACGCGCAGCGCCGCCGGGTCGGCCCGCGTCGCCCGATGCGCCGCAGCGAAATTGTCGACCACGAGCAAGTCGCCGGCGCGCCAATGGTGGCGGTAATAGGTGCCCTCGGTGCCGAAGTGGCGCTCGAGCCCATCGCGCATGGCACGGTTCTCGCGGCCGAATTCATCGATGATCGCCGCCGTGTGGTCGAGATTGACGTAGAGGCCGAGCCGGCCGGTGACCGGATGCGGCCGGGCAAGCGGATGGACGATGCCGGTCTGCGAGCGCGTCCGCATGCGCGACACGTGCCGCCGGCCCTCGGGCGGGAGCCGCTCATAAGCCGAGGCGAGGCTGGTATAGAGGGTGTCGCCATCTTCGGTGGCGACGATGATGTGGTGAACCGAGACCGCGGTCGGCTCCTGGAGATAGGCGCCGTCCGAATGCCAATAGGGTCCGATATTGGCGAGACCCTCGCCCTCGCGGTTGCACACCCGGACGATCTCGGGGAAGCCGGGGACGAAGCGGTTGCGCGGCGAGCAGGTGTGCACCTCGCCGCCGAACACCAGGGTGAAGGCGATCTGGCGGGCGGGATCCAGCGTCCTGCCGCGGAACAGCAGGAGATGATGATCGAGCAGCGCCTGCCGCAGCCAGCCGACCGTGTCTTCGCCCGGGACGCGGTCAAAATCGTAACCGGTGACCTCCGCGCCCAGCTCCTCGGAGAGAGGTCGCCGCTCGAGCTTCGCTTCCATGTGCCGTCTCGATGGCTATGAGTCCGCCGCTCTTGCCTAATACCGGATGCTTAACGCGGCATTAGCGGCTGGCGGCGGCACGGTACGGAAATGACACGCAGGCCGCGGTGTTCCCGGCTGGCAGTCGGAACGGCGCCCCGTCAGGCCTCGGAGAAGATCGAGGCGAAGAGCTGGTCGAGCTGCATCGCCGACTGGTGATGGACCTCGGCAAAGCGCGCGCGGGCGCGGTCGGAGGCGCCGGCAAGCATGTCGGGATTGTTGGCCCAGAGCGCGATCTGCTCGACCGCGCGCTCGACGAAGCGGGTCGCCGGCAGGACCGAGCCGGCCGAGCCGATGAGATAGCCGATGCAGCCGCGGTCGGTGGCGATCACCGGCACACCGGCCGAGACGGCGTCGATCAGCACCAGCGGTTCGGCTTCGTGCTCGTAGAAGGTGGGGAACAGGAAGACGTCGATGTCCTCGTAGAACCGCGCGACCTCGCGCGGGCCGAGGCGGCCGAGATAGCTGACGCTGTCGCCGAACTCCGCCTGGGCGCAGGCGATCAGCGCCGAGGTGTCGGCATCCTCGGCGGGGCCGGCCAGCCACAGCTCGACATCCATGCCGCGCGTCTTCAGCTCGTGCATGCATTGCAGCACGGTGCCGATGCCCTTTTCGCGCGAGAGGTTGCTCAAGTGACCGATGCGCAGGCGGCGCGCGCCGAACTGTCGCGCCACCTGCCGCGGCGCGACGAAGATGGTGTTCGATACCACGACAACGCGGCGGGCCTGGCGATAGAGTCGCTGCAGGTCGCGCGCCATCGGCGGCGCCAGCACGATATGCATGGCATGGTGCCCGCAGATGGCGATGAAGGTCGCCATCAGCCAGGAATACCGGCCGACATTGCGATAGGAGTGGTAATGCACGGTGAGCGCGTAGCCGAAGCAGCGACTCGCCAGGGCGATCAGGCAGGAATAGGTCAAGCCGGCGCCGCTGTGCGGCGCCAGATACAGCATCGAGTAACCGCGCAGCCGCGCACGCAGGAGCACGAAGCAGGCGGCGACGGCGGAGACCAGCTTGGAGAGCGGCCCGAGCTGCGGGAACCTGTCGACGTCGTAGCAGGCGACCGTCGTCACCGCGTCGAAGCGCTCCAGCATGCGCTGCGTGACGATGCGCTGACCGTTGACCGGCGGCGGGAACAGCCCCATGAACAGCATCTTGCGGTGCCGCGCCTTGGCAGAATCGCCGGCGCCAGCCGACACATGCGGCTCGGGCAAGAGCGCCCGGGTACGCGCCGGCTTTGTTATAACCCGCTGATTGTGCACGTCAGCCTGACTTTTTCCTGACCGGACTACTGGCGCTTGAACGTAGCACCCAAAGTTTGGTTCCCGTCCGGCGCCGTGTCATCCCAAAGGCCGCGGGGAGCAACGGCGCAGGAACGAGAGTGGGCAGCGCGGCGAACCGAGGAGTTCGGCCGCACCACGCCTGCCCAACACGCCTGCCCCTATCATGCGGTCCTGCTCGCCTTCTGCGCCGCGCGCGCTTAGCGGTAGTACTCGCGCAGGCGCCCCGAATAGAGGACGGAATCGGTGAACCCGTCCTTGGCATGCGCCTTGACGTCGACCGCCATGAGCGCGACGCCGGCCACCTGCGCGCCGGCCTCGTGGAGCTGGCGCAGCGCCGACGCGGCGACCTTGTGCGAGGTCGACGCCCAGCGCACGACGAACAGCGTCTTCTCCGCCAGCGTCGCCAGGATGCGCGTGTCGGAGACGGCGAGCACCGGCGCGGAGTCGAGGATCACCATGTCGTACCGCTCCATCAAGCCGCGCAGCAACTGCCGGAACCGGTCCGAGGAGAGCAGGTTGGGCGGCAGCTGCGGCTGGTCGCCGGCGGGGATGACGTCGATGCCGCCGGGGCCGGTCGAGTAGACGACTTCCTCGAGGGCGTTGCGGTTGAGCAGCCACTCGACGAGGCCGGGCTTCTGCGACACGCCGGCGAGGCGATGCACCGCGGGACGCCGCAGGTCGCCGTCGATGACGATGACGCGCTGGCCGTAGCGAGCGACCATCTGGGCGAGCGACATCGCCATGGTCGACTTGCCCTCGCCGGGCAGCGCCGACGTCACCAGGACGACGCGCGGCCGCGCGTCGACATCCGACAGCATCAGGTTGGTGTGGATGCTGCGGATCGCCTCGGCATAGGCCGAGAGCGGCCGGTCGAGCACCTCGCTCTCCGGCCGGTTGCCCGGCCGGCGGATGCCGCCCAGCGCCGGCACCATGCCGAGCGGGTGCACCTTCAGCAGGCTGCGCACCTGGTCCATGCTGCGGATGGCCACGTCGAGGTTCTGACAGACGAGCGCGAGCAGGATGCCGATGATGAAGCTCGTCAGCGCGCTCAGCAGGATCAGCACCGGTTTCTGCGGGAAGGTCGGCAGGGTCGGCACCGGAGCGTGCGAGATGATGTCGGCGTCGGGCTGCTGGAAGCTGTCCTGGCTCTGCGTCTGCTTGAACTGAGTGAGGAAGTTCTCATAGAGGGTCCGGTTGGCCTGCGCCTGCCGCTCGAGATCGCGCAGCTGCACTTCGGCGATGTCGTTGCGCGCCGCGTCGACCTTCATCTTGGCGAGCAGCTGGTTCAAGCCCTGCTCGCGCGCCTGCTGCGTCGCCACCTCGTTCCGGAGCGCGTCGACCACGCGGTTGACTTCGGTCTGGATCTTGCTGCGGATCTCGGCGATCTCGGCGCGGACATTGACGATCTTCGGGTGCTTGTCGCCATATTGCGCGGCGAGATCGGCGCCGCGGCGCTGCGCGTCCGCCTCCTGCGCCCGCAAAGCCTGGATCACCGGCGACTGCAGCACCTCGAGGATGTTGTTGTCCTTGATCGCCACGTCGGCGCTGGCGCCGCCGCGCGTCACGCCCGAGCGCTGCAGCTGGGCCAGACGGGACTGCGCCTCGAGATACTTGGTGTGCGCGGTGATGGCGTCGGTCGAGACCTGCGCCATCTGCTGCGTCGTCAGCGTCATGCCCTGGCCGCCCGGCATCGCCGCGTTCTGCGTGCGCAACAGGCCGTTGTCGTTGCGGAATTTCTCGACCGCGTCCTCGGTCACCTGCACTTCCTGGCGCAGGGTGTTGAGGCGGTCGGCGAGCCAGATGTTGGCGCGTTTCGTCGCCTCGAACTTCGCATCGAGCCGCTCGACGATGTAGGCATCGGCCAGCGTGTTGGCGATCTGCGCGGCGGTGATCGGGTTCTCGGACTGGAAGGACACCGTGATGATGCGCGAGCGCCCGTCGCTCGTGACCTTGAGCTTGTCCTCGAAGATGTCGATGATCTTGGCCGTGCTGCGGTTCTCGTCGGGATTATCGGCTCTGTTCGCATCGGAAGAGCCGGAGAACCAGGCGAGCCAACTCTGCGGAATGAGGTGCTGCGAATTCAGCAGATTGGCAAACAACCCCGGCGACTGCAGCGCGGGGTTGAATTCGGGATCGTTATCGAGATTGAGCTTGGTTACCGTCTTCTCGGCGAGCTTGCGCGAGCGGATAATGCCGATCTCCGTGGCGATCATCTCGTTGTCGCCCTTGAGGTCGGACAGCACGTCCTGGATCGTACCGAGCTTGACCTGCTGCAAGCCGACCAGCACCTGAGCCGAGCCGGTGTATTGCGGGGTTAGCCGATAGATGACGAAGATCGCCAGCGCGGTAAGCGCCACCGTGGTCCACAAGACGAGCGTCCGCCAGCGCCAGACCGCGCGCCACATATTGCGCAGGTCGATGCTGTCGAGGGTGCTGCCGAGGAGATGGGAACCGCTCTCCGGCATGGACCGCGCGTCGCCGTCGCGGGCCCGCGCCACGCTGCCGTCATTCTTGATGGGGGCCAGTAATGCCATCTCGCTCATCCTTGCCGGCCGTCACGGCCGCATGAAAACGCGCTCGGCAATCGCCACCGATGCGCGCGCGTTGTCGGTATGGCGCCGTCCTCGATCAGCCGTCGTCCCGAATCCGGTCTTTTCGCCCGTTTCGACAGGCTGCGCCGGGTCAGCACCACCAGGGCGGCAAGAAAACATCGCCGCGCGGCGAAAGTTCCGGGCAGAGCAAGCATGCGGATCGGCGGTTTCAGGAACCACTTTCCTGTTCGCGTGTTCACCCTGAGCCCGGTGGGCAGCGCGAATTCGCGGGGACGTGATGTTCATTGATGCTCGCAGCGTAATGACGGGCGCCCTGATCGAGGCCGACATCTGCATCGTCGGAGCCGGCGCGGCCGGCATCACCATCGCCCAGGAGTTCATCGGCAGCTCCGTCAATGTCTGCGTCCTGGAGAGCGGCGGCCTCGATTTCAACTGGCAGGCCCAATCCCTCTATGAGGGGGCTAACGTCGGGCTGCGGTACTTTGATCTCGACGTCTGCCAAATCCGCTACTTCGGCGGCAACACCAATGCCTGGGGCGGCTGGTGCCGGCCCCTGGATCCCATCGACTTCAGCCACCGCCCCTGGGTCGCCAACAGCGGCTGGCCGTTCCCGACCGCGGAGCTGCGGCCCTATTACCGTCAAGCCCACGCGTTGTGCCAGATCGCGAGCGACGACTACGATCCCGAACGGGCGGCCGCAGAGGTCGGGCATGCGCGAGGTCGGCTGCTGCCTTTCGACCCGCGCAAGCTCGAATCCAGCATCTACCGCTTCAGCGCGCCGACCCGTTTCGGCCGCGTCTATCGCGAGGCGCTGCGCCAGGCGGCGAATGTCCGCTGCTACCTCAACGCGAACGTCCTGAAGGTCAAGACCACCGACGACGCGCGCACCGCCATCGAGCTCACGGTCGGCACGCTCTCGGGCACGCGCTTCTCGGTCGCCGCCAAACATTTCGTCCTCGCCGCCGGCGGTATCGAGAATACGCGGCTGCTCCTGCTCTCGAACGACGTCATCGCCGATGGGCTCGGCAATCAGCACGGTCTGCTCGGGCGCTTCTTCATGGAGCATCCGCACACCAAGCGGCGGCTCATCGCACGCGCCCGGACGATGCCGAGCGCGCTTTATGGCCTCACCTTCCGCGACCGTGCGGTGTCGGCGCGCCTGTCGCTGCCGGTCGCGCTGCAGGAGCGCGAGGAGCTGCTCAATTACAGCGGCAACATCCATCCGGTCTATTTCGGCCACAACGCTCCCGGCTGGCTCGCCTTCCGCAAGCTGGTGCTGTCGATCGACCCGGGGCGGCAGTCCGATCCCTATGTGCGTTTCCCGCCCTATGGACGCCGCGGATTGTCGCTGCCGGAGGTGTTCGACATCGCGCGCCAGTTCGACCGCGTGACGCTCGCGGCCTTCCTGCAATATTTCCAGCCGGATCGCTTCATCTCCGGCTTTGTCCTCGAGAGCAAATCCGAGCAGGCGCCGAACCCTGAGAGCCGCGTCACCCTTGACTATCCGCGCGACGCCTTCGGCCTTAACCGGGTGAAGCTCAACTGGCGCATGCTGCCGATCGACCGGCGCACCGTGGTGCGCGCCGAGGAAATCATCGGCGATGAGCTGCAGCGGCTGGGCATCGGCACGCTGGCGCCGCTCGATCCGGCGGAAGTCGAGGGCTGGCCCGCCAACCTCGAAGGCGGCTGGCACCAGATCGGCACGACGCGGGCCGACGACGATCCGAAGCGCGGCGTGGTCGATGCCGACGGCAAGCTGCATGGCATGGCCAATCTGTTCGTCGCCGGCAGCTCCGTCTTCCCGACCGCCGGCGCGGCCCCGCCGACGCTGACCATCGTCGCGATGGCGCTGCGTCTCGCCAGCCATCTGCGGCGTAACCTGGGCGTGAGCCCGCCGCCGGCCCGGCGTGAAATCGCGACCTCGGTCCCCGACAGCCCCTTCGAGCGAGTCAAGGAATCCGCTCTCGTATCGCGGAATCGCGGCTGGGCGTGGCCGCGCGGCACGCGGCCGCTGGGGCAATAGGCGAAAAGATATATACGGGCGAGCGCCTCTGCCCGGCGGGCAGGACGACGAGCGCTTTGTTTCGTTCCCGGTCCGCCGCGCCAAATCGCGCCGGTAGGGCAGGACGCTCGGCCATGCCCGGCGTTAAGCACAAGGGGGACGCGCGCCGGCAATGCCTCAGGTCCGCCCGGACAAGGCGGCAACCTCATGAATTTCTACGGTCTGCTTCACATCAGCGACGAGGGCAGGCATTCGCCCAACTTGAAGGCGCGCAGCAGCCCCGCGGCGATATCCTCCTATGTCGCCAATGCCGTCACTTTGGCCAACTCGCTTCGCGCCGTGGGCTGTGATTTCACCGTGGTGACCAATGACGAGGCGCGGCTGACGGAGATCAACGGCGCAGGGCTCGGCGCCAACGTCGCCGTTACCGAGATCTCCTTCGGAACGCGCGTTCCCAAAGACATCCTCTTCTACTCGGCGCACCACAAGGTCGATGTCTACCGCTGGTTCTCGACCTTCGCAGCTGACGACTATCCGGTGCTCATCGACCTCGACATGGTCGCTCTGCGGCCACCGTCGACGGCGTTCATCGCCTGCGTGTCGTCCGGCATTCCGCTGGTCTACGACATCTCCGATCAGGTTTTCCCCGTGTTCGGCGAAGACACGATCGCGGCCGACCTCGAGCGGCTGCTCGGACCGCAAGTTCCGCTGCGGCGCTGGTACGGCGGCGAATTCACCGGCGGCCGGCCGGAATTCTTTGCCAAGCTCGTCGAGGAGATCGACCGACTCTGGGACGCGTATATCAGCAGCTTCGCGACATTTCATCACCAGGGGGATGAGGTGCTGACCTCGGCCGCTCTGTGCAAGATGCTGTCCGAGGGCTGGAGCGCGCTCGATGCCGGTCCGATCGGCGGCGTCGGCCGCTACTGGTCCGGTCAGCCGCTGCACCCGCAGAAGCCCTTCGCCTGGGTGGAGCAGTGCTTCCTGGCGCACCTTCCTGGCGACAAGGCCTATCTCGCCGCGCGCGCGCACCGACGTCCGTTCCGCGGCGATGTGTTCCGGCGCGAATATCGCTGGCACCGCCTCGCCGTGGAGCAGAAGAGCCGCGTCAGGAGCCTGGCGAAGCTGGCGTTGGGCCGGCGCCGGCCGGCGATTCCCGCCGGGTGAAAGGGCGCGGCGGGGCAGGACGGGCAACTTGCCGAGGTCGGGCCGCCGGTGCGCGGCTTTGTGCCACGGGCCGCGGGACCTTGCGCGTCCTCATCCGGCTGAAGAGCGCGACCTGGCGGTCGCCTCAATTCAGGATCGCGCGCCGTTTGTCATTGCATGCTCAGTCCTGGCTTCCGCCGCGCCCTGCTGTCGCCGACTCATTGTGGTCAATTCGGTAGAGCGCAAAGACACCGCCGGCGTCGAGCGGCTCGAGTCCGTCGAGCGGAGCAACATAGGCCGGCGGCGTGAACAGCACGTACAGATAATCGTAGTCGCGCCGCCAGCGAGTCCAATAGAAGCGCTGCCGGTCACTGTTGTCCGCGTCGACTGGCGGCGCGGAGGTCGGCTTGCCGTCGGCTGCCGCAAGATCGCCGACGAACAGCGGCATGCCGTCATAAGGCGCACTCGCTCGATAGGGTGATTTGAGTTGGAGCGGCTGCTTCGCCGGATGGGTGAAGGCATGCGAGTAGAGCGCCGAGCGCTCGATCATGACGAGCGCGGGCAAATGAAGAAGTATGGAACTGTCCGTAGGATCCGCGCCGTGCTCGTTCACCGCCACCAGCACTCGGCTGCCCGGGGCGATGTGGATGAAGGACTGCTCCATTCGCGCGATGGCGGACTGATAATGCGCCCAGTAGCCGGCGATCTCGGTGATGAGCAAGGCGGCGAGCGCCAGCAGCACGGCGGCGAAGCGCCGAGCCTCGGTGGCGCTGCGTTGCTCCCAGCGCGACATGCCGATCAAGAACAGCAGGAAGGTCGCGGGCAGCCGGGCATCGACCAGGCTGGCGCTCATGAGCTTGAACGGCATCGCCAGATAGACGAAGGCGGCCAATGCGGCGAACAGCATCCCGGCAGGGTGCAGGTGCAGCCGTTTAGTCCAAAATCCCCACAGGACGACGCCACTGGTGACGAGCGCGAACGCGATCGCAAGCGAGCGGCTGTATGATTTGAATATGAAGTAGAGGCCGAGCGCCTTATCCGGCCAGAGTCGCCACAGCGTGTCCTGCGCGAACCCGACGGTCGGGCTTGCCAAGGTCAGGGGCAGGACGAGCAGGAACGGCAGGAGCAGCACGGCCGCGTCGCGCAGCAGCGTCCGCTGCCTTCCCGGCGTATCGTACCAGCGCCGCAATTCGCAGCAGCCGATCGCCATGCCGTAAATGCCGATGCCGAGGAAATGACAGAAAAACAGCGCGAGAATGAAGAGCAATGATATGAAGGCGCGCAGCAGCGGCGGTCGCTCGCGCAGCCGGATCCACACCGCCGTCGCCCACAGGGCCACCGCCGTCGCGAAGAGATAATTGAGCAGACCGAAGAAGAAGTCGGTGTTGTAGACAAAGAGGAACGCGGTGAAAGGCCACAGGTCGATGCGTCGATAAAGCGCGTGGTACAGCGCGACCGGGCCCGTCGCCAGCAGGGCGATGGTCAGCACCACGAACAGCTTGCCCGCGGTGAAAATGCCGACCGCCTGCGCCAAGAGCGGCATGATCGCATCGACGGCAAGGTCCGGGACGAGGCGCCAGTCGATCTCGTAGTACCGCGCCAGCAACGGGTCGTGGCTGAGCGAAGCAATGGCGTAGATGCGCGCGAGATGGTTCGGGTAGTCGGCCATCACCGGGATCTTGAAGATCAGGAGCGGCAGCGTCACGGCGGCAAGGAGAGCGAAGAAAATCAAAGCGATCTGCGAGCGCGGCAGATCTTGGGCGGGGCTGGCTTGCCGTTGCTGCAGCTCGGACGCTGTGTCGGATATCATCGCGATGCCGTCTCCCCGGAGTGCATCCAGGCAACATCGGCTTCGCGGGGTTGGCACCATGGCACACGCAAACAGCTTTCCACGTCGCGCGCCGGTCGCGTTCTGATTGAGGGACGCTGCCGCGGACCGGAGAGCATCGGCGGCGCTGCGTAAGGGAGCGCCAGCGGCCTGCCCAACCCGGGCGAGGGCAGATTTCTTTGGGGCGCGTCTGGCGGTATCCGCCAAAAGGCGTGCCGAATCCGCCCGCGGCGGGTCCCCGCCGACACGATGACGCCCGGTAGACCCCCTCGACGGTGGCTAACTATGGCGCTGACTTACCACGGGATTGCATCGCCTCGGGCGGCCGGGGCGCGGCGAGGCATAGAATGGTTGGTGGATACTGCCGATGCTGTGATACAAAGCAAAAGGCGAGGTTCAACCGCCCCACTCGTCGTCGGGCGTTCAACCTGCGGGCTCGTCGAGGGGGCGAAGCGGGCCCGCCCAGCCGGCTCGAAGCGGCCGTGGAGGGGACGAATGCATTCGAGCAGCGATCCGAGCGGCAGGGCGAAGCCTGTGCCGGCTGGATCATCGCGTTGATCCGGCCGGGGCCGCCTCGCGCCCGGCGCCCGCTCTGCCCGCTATGGGTCTGAGGCGGCGACCGATCGGCAGCCGGCCGCGATCAAGCAGGACATCCGCACACCCATCATGAAAAGCCGCAAGGCCCATCGCGGATCGTGGCGCGTTCGTTCCCACACAACCGCGTTGGGGCACGGACCTGTTTAGGGAGAACATGCACATGTGGAGTCAAGTCTATAACCCGCTCGGTAACGCTATCTTGTCGACGATCGCCGCGGCCATTCCGGTCGTGACGCTGCTGGTGCTGATCGCTTCGGGCAAGGTCAGGGCGCATATCGCCGCGATCATCGCGCTGCTGGCCGCGATCGTCGTTGCGGTCTTTGTCTTTACCATGCCAGCCGGGCTGGCGATCCGCGCCAGCATCCTTGGCATCGCCACCGGATTCTTCCCGATCGGCTGGATCGTTCTCAACGTCCTCTTTCTCTATCGCGTGACCGTCGCGTCGGGCCGCTTCGAGACGCTGCAGCGAGCGATCGGCGGCGTCACGCCCGATCGCCGGCTGCAGCTCTTGCTGATCGCCTTCTGCTTCGGCGCGTTTTTCGAGGGTGCCTCGGGTTTCGGCACCCCGGTCGCGGTGACCGGGGCCATGCTGATCGGCCTAGGCTTCTCCCCGCTGGCGGCGTCCGGCCTGTCGCTGATCGCCAATACCGCACCGGTCGCGTATGGCGCGCTCGGCACCCCCATCGCCGGCCTCGCCAGCGTCACCGGCCTCGATCCCTACCTGCTCGGCGCCATGGTCGGGCGGCAACTGCCGTTCTTCTCGCTGATCGTGCCGTTCTGGCTGATCTGGGCTTTCGCCGGCTGGCGCGGCATGGTGCAGATCTGGCCGGCCATCCTGGTCTGCGGCGTCTCTTTCGCCGTTCCGCAGTTCCTGATCTCAAACTTCATCAATCCGTGGATCGTCGATATCGGCGCCTCGCTGGTGTCGATGGCCTGCCTCATCGGCTTCCTCAAGGTCTGGCGCCCCCGTGAACTCTGGACGTCGCCGGCCCTGCGCCACCGTGACGACTCCGCCGCAACCATGCCGGCGCGCGGCGCGGCACCCGCGTTGCAGCCGTCGACCGGCCAAGTCTGGGCGTCGTTGCTGCCGTGGATCATCGTCTGCGCGATCCTTCTCGTCTGGGGCACCAAGTGGTTCAAGGACATCGTCGACCCGATCTTCGTCTGGCGCTATCCGGTGGAGGGGCTTCACAACCTCATCCAGAAGGTGCCGCCGGTGGTGGCTAAGCCGACGGCGGAGGGCGCCGTCTTCGCCTTCACCTACCTTTCCTATACCGGCAGCGGGATGCTCATCGCGGCCATCATCTCGGGCTTGCTCATGGGCTTCTCGCCGGGGCGGCTGGCGAGGGCATACGGCGAGACCATCCGGGTGGTGAGCTATTCGCTGATCACCATCTCGGCGATGTTGGCGATCGGCACGCTGACGCGACTCTCCGGCCTCGATGCGACGCTGGGTCTCGCCTTCGCCCATGCGGGCTGGTTCTATCCCTTCTTCGGCACGCTGCTGGGCTGGCTCGGCGTCGCGCTGACCGGGTCGGACACCGCGTCAAACGTGCTGTTCGGCGGCTTGCAGAAGATCACGTCGGAGCAATTGGGATTGTCGCCGATCCTCATGAGCGCCGCCAACTCGTCGGGCGGCGTCATGGGCAAGATGATCGATGCGCAATCGATCGTCGTCGCCTCGACGGCGACCAACTGGTTCGGCCACGAAGGCTCGATCCTGCGCTTCGTGTTCTGGCATTCGATCGCGCTGGCCTGCCTGGTCGGCATGCTCGTCATGCTGCAGGCTTATGTGTTCACCGGCATGATCGTTCACTAGCCGGATCGATCGTTCGGGCGCGGCGGCGCATCGCCGCCGCGCCCTTTTCTTGTTGTGGCGCCGCAGCGAGCACAGCCTGTGCGCGGCGCCGAGGCGCGGAGAGCGACCATGACCAAGCGCGTCGCCTATATCAATCCCGAGACCGCCGGCCCGGTCCAAGGGCTTTACTCGCATGTCGCCCGCGTCGAGGCGGGCCCGCTCTATTTCATCGCCGGGCAGGTCGCGGCAGGGCGCGACGGCGGCGTCGTCGGCAAGGGTGATTTCGAACGCCAATGTCGCCAGGTGTTCGAGAATCTGGGTGCGGTGCTCGGCGGCCTCGGCCTCGGCTTCGACGACGTTGCGAAGTTCACGACGTATCTCGTGCACTCGCAGGACATCGAGCCGTTCATGCGCGTGCGCGCCGCGCTGTTCGCGACGCTGTTCTCGAGCGCGCACTATCCGCCCAACACGCTCCTCGTCGTCGACCGCCTCGTGAAGGAGGAATTCCTGGTCGAGATCGAGGCGGTGGCGCGGGCGCGCGACTAGTCCGCGCTACTTCTTCACCAGCGGGCAGGCCGGGTCGGGCGGCGGGAACGCCTTGTCGCCGGGGATGGTGGCCAGGATCTTGTAGTAGTCCCACGGCGCTTTCGATTCCTGCGGCGTCTTCACCTGCACGAGATAGAGGTCGTGCACCATGAGACCGTCGTCGCGCAAGCGGCCGTGGCGCGCGAAGAAATCCTCGATCGGCGCCTCGCGCATCTTGGCGGTCACCTTGAGCGCATCGTCGCTGCCGGTCGCCTTGATCGCCTTCAGATATTGCGTGACCGACGAATAGACGCCGGCCTGCCACATGGTGGGCGCCTTGTGCAGCTTGTCGAAGAAGCGCTTGGACCAGGCGCGCGTCTGCTCGTCCATGTCCCAGTAGAAGCTGGTGGTCAGCAGCAAGCCCTGGGCCGCCTTGAGGCCGAGCGCATGCACATCGGTGATGAGGACGAGCAGCCCGGCCATCTGCTGCCCGCCCTCGAACAGCCCGAACTCGCCGCCGAGCTTGATGGCGTTGATGTTGTCGGGCGGGCCGCTGGCGAGGCCGATGATCTTCGCCTTGGAAGCCTGCGCCTGCAGCACGAACGAGGTGAGGTCGGGCGTGTTGTAGGGGTGGCTCACGGCGCCGACGACCTTGCCGCCCATCTCCACGATCACCTTGGAGGCGTCGCGCTCGAGCGAGTGGCCGAAGGCGTAATCGGCAGTCAGGAAGAACCAGCTAATACCGCCGCGCTCGACCACGGCGCGCGCCGTGCCGGTCGCGAGGGCATAGGTGTCGAACACCCATTGGATGCCATAGGGCGAGCAGAACTTGCCGGTGAAGTCGGACGTGCCGGTCGAATGGGTGATGAACAGCTTCTTCTTCTGACGGGCGACCTCCTGCACGGCGAGGCCGACGGCCGAGAGCGGCACGTCGACGATCAGGTCGACGTCGCCGTCATACCATTCCCGTGCGAGCTGCGCGCCGATGTCGGCCTTCATCTGATGATTGGCGGACACGACCTTGATCGGCTTGCCCGCCACCGTGGCGCCGAAATCCTCGGCCGCCATCTGCGCCGCGACCACCGAACCTTCGCCGGTCGCATCCGAGGCGGGCCCGGACAGGTCGGTCAGCACGCCGATCTTCACCACGTCGTCGGAGATCTGCGCCGACGCCGCCGTGGCGGCGAAGAGCACGATGACGAGCGCCGCCAGCCAGGCGGTGCGGCGATGACGGACCATGTCTGTCGTCCTCCCTTGACGGCACGCCGCGCCGGGCGTGCTCTCTTTGCGCCTCAGCCTAAGCGAGCCGCCGCGGCCCGGCAACTGGACCGGAGCGGCGCTCTCCGCCGCAGCCTTGCGGGCGGCAGGCGCTTCGGCCAAAGTCGCGGGTATCGCGCCGCCACATTGGAATCTTCGATGAGCGAAAAAAGCCACGCCCATGACCCCGCCGCGCGCTCGCAGCGCGGCTCCTATGCCGATTTCGTCGACGAGCTCTTCCGCCTCAAGCTGATCGCTCGCGACAAGCGCGATTTCCTGCGCGAGGGGCTGAACCGCGCCGGCGGCGGCCCTGCCGCGCCGGAGCCGTTGGTGCCGCCCTCCTCGACGCGCTGCGCCGTCTCGGAAGCAGGGCTGAAGCGCGCCGCCGACGCCAAGCTCGTCGAGACGCTCGGCGGCGGGCGCCATCGTGTCAAATGCGGGCCGGAGACCGTGCATTGGGGCTATCTGTGGGGCGCCGCCGAGCCGGTTCTGCGCGTCAATCCCGGCGACACCGTCACCATCGACACCGTCTCGCATGAGGGCATCCTCGCCGACCAGGGCGATCCGGAGACCTTCTTTGCGCGCTTCGGCATCGCCAAGGAGGCGGTGCTGGCCGATCTCGTCGGCGTCTACACCAAGGTGCAGCATAGCGGGCTCGGGCCGCATGTGGTCAGCGGCCCCATCGCCGTCGCCGGCGCCGCGCCGGGCGACGTCCTCGCGGTGCATGTGCTGGAGGCGACGCCGCGCGTGCCCTATGGCGTCAACTCCATGCGCATGAACAAGGGCGGGCTCCCCGACGAGTTCACACTCAACCGCAGCATGGTGATCCCCTTCGACCTGGAGCGCCAGGTCGCGAAATTCTCCGAGCGCATCGAGGTGCCGCTCGCCCCCTTCTTCGGCATCATGGCGACCGGGCCGGCGCGCAGCCTCGGCAAGCTCAACTCGGTGCCGCCGGGCGCCTATGGCGGCAACATCGACGTCAAGGACCTGACCGCGGGCTCGACCCTCTATCTCCCGGTCCACGTGCCCGAAGCGCTGTTCATGGTGGGCGACGGCCATGCCGCGCAAGGCGATGGCGAGGTCGACCTAACGGCCATCGAGACCTCGCTCACCGGCACCTTCCGCCTCGAGCTCATCAAGAACCGCCCGCTCGCCTGGCCGCGCGCGGAGACGCCGACGCATTGGATCACGCTGGGCCTGCACGAGAACCTCGAGGAGGCCATGCGCATGGCGATCCGCGAATGCATCAAGTTCCTGAGCGAGGAGAAGGGGCTGACGCGGGTCGACGCCTACGCCCTCGCCTCGATCGCCGTCGATTTCGAGGTGACCCAGGTGGTGGACAGCGTCAAAGGCATCCACGCCATGATCCCCAAGGGGATCTTCAAGGATTAACCGGCCGGCAACCTGTCTGCGGTCAGCTTGCCGGCATGGGACCAGACCTGCCTCTCGCGCTCAGCGGCTCGATCGATGCCGTGCCGGCGGGCATGCGGCGCGATGCTTTCGCCTTCATCGACCTCGCCCGTCTCGGCCGGACCGACTGGCGGAGCGGCGTGAAGGCGTTCTTGCGAATTCTCGGCTGGCAGGTGCTCGTCGACATCCCCGTCGTGGTTGCGCTCTACATCTGGGGAGACGCGCTGCCGAATGGCTTCCTGGAAGTCGTGATCCTGGCGGTGGTGACAGCGGGATGGCTGCTCGGGCTGCGCAGCGCGGCGCGGAAGGCGCATGGCCGTCCGCTGCTGTCGTTGGTCTCGGTCGATCTCCGCCTCGATTTAGGGCGCATCGCGCTGGGCGCGGCGTTTTGGGTCATCGCCAATTTCGTCGTCACCGGGGCGATGATTGCGTTCTATGTGCTCACTCATCCAGCGGCTGCGACCCATGTTGTGGATGATTTCGGATCGCCGCCGAGCCGCGCGTTTCTTGCCGCGGGCCTGCTGAGCATCGCGCTGTTTCCCCTGCAGGCGGCGAGCGAGGAGCTGGCGTTTCGCGGTTGGCTAACGCAGACGCTCGGCCAATTCCTGCGGTGGCGATGGCTTCTCGTCGTGGTGGTCGCGCTGGTATTCGCGCTGGCGCATGCCCCTTATGACGGGCCGTTCGTATTTCCCGTGTACGTCATCATGTCGTTGGGCCTGTCCGCGCTGACGCTTCTCGATCAGCGTGTCGAGCTCGCCATCGGTGCGCACGCCGCCAACAATATTTTCGTCGTGATCGTCAGTCTCTTCCTGTCCGCCCCGCTGCAGCGCCACACGCTCTTTTTGGACGGGGGGCCGGTGCCATGGTGGGCGGTCCTGGAAGCCGCCATTCAATTTTCGCTCATCTATGGGATGGCGTACTGGCTCGTGCGCCGGGTCCGGCGCTGATCATTTCGCCGCGACAGCGTGCCGAGGAACCGCACCGGGTCCCATCGGCTGGCCGATGGACGTCTTCGCCCGGCCCATGAAGCCGCTTCCCAATCAGTCGGGTCGCCGCTGCGCGGATGCGGCGGCGCGCTTGTGAGGACGTTGGGATGAAGGTTAAAGGCGCAGCAGGATGGGGCGGCCGTCGCGCGAGAACGGCACGCTGCCGATCAGCAGCCGCGCGACCGCGCCGCTGTCGCCGGCCAGCGGCAGCACGAGGCCGTGCCAGGCGACGGTGAGCATGGTGGATGGCGGCGGCCGGTGCTCGGTCAGCAGCGGCTCGCCTCGCTCCACCACGGCGCGGCAGGTGGCGAGCGCGAATTCGGCCATATAAGGCGCCGTCTTCAGCGCGGAGACCATTCGTCCGGTCATGTCGTAGCCGGCAACGGCGGCGATGACGCTGCCGAACACGCGATAGCGGAAATCCTCACCGCCCTCGATCACGTCGAGCAGGTTGATGTAGCCCAGCGCCGGCCGCATCTCCAACGCGTCGATCTCCCGAGTGCCGGGCATCGTTCGCGCGCCCGCGAGATCGGCCCAATAGCGCAGCAGGAAGCGCAGCTGCGGTGCGCCCAGCCGGTCGACCGGCGGATCCCACACGATATCGGGTGCAGGGCCACCCTTGGCCATGAAGGTGTCGTGCAGACCATGCGGCTCGCCGGCGGCTAGAGCGGCCGCCCACGCGGCGACACGTCGGCCGTCGAGCCCCGGCGCTTCGGCCGACGCCAACTGTGCATTCGAGTGAGCTATCCTGATCATAGAAAATTTATCCTCTGTGCCCTTTTTTGGGGGCGTTCTTTCGGGCGACAACCAACGTAATGCGCGAATGCGTGGGGCACTCTACGCCTTTGTGTTTCGCGAATCGAGCGCAGCGCGTCGCACACGCAAAAACTGTGCGCCGCGACATGGGGCCAGCGCGTGGCATGCCGCTCAGGCGGCGAAGTCGCGCAGCAATCGCCCCGGACGCGTGCGCTCGGTGCTGGCGCCGCTGCCATCGGCGACCTGCACGCCGTTGACCCAGACGCCGTGCAAACCCGCGGCGGCCGTGGTCAGGCGCGCCGCGCCGCCCGGCAGGTCGAAGACGCGTTTGCTCGGGCCGCGGCCGACCGTTGCCGGGTCGAACAGCATGAGATCGGCCGCGAGGCCCGGCGCGAGCCGGCCGCGATCCTTGATGCCGAAGATTTCCGCAGGACGACCGGAAAGTTGCCACACCGCCTCGGCCATGTCCAGCGTGCCGCGCTCGCGCACCCAATGGCCCAGGAGATGCAAACCGAAGCCGGCATCGCAGAAGAAGGTGAGATGGGCGCCCGCATCGGAGAGCGCGATGCTGGCGAAGGGATCGCGCAGCATGCGCCCGACGGCGTTCTCGTCGTTGTTGAGCAGCACGGCGATGAAGATCGTGTCGAGATTCTCCGCCAGGCTGAAATCCAGAAGCCAGTCGAGCGGCGGCTGGTCCGTCGCGGCGGCCAGTTCGGCAACACTCCGCCCTTCATAGCGGCGATTCTCGGGCCGCACGGCCTCGAGCAGATAGAGCTTGTCCCATTCGCCGTTGAAGAGGCGGATCGCGGCCGGCGTCGCCAGCTCGGCGGCAACGCGGGTGCGGAAGCCGGGATCGGCATAGACGCGGTTCAGCGCGTCGCCCTCGGCCTGCATCGCCGGCAGCCACGCGGCCATGCCCTCGAACGGATAGGGCGAACGCAGCGTGAATTCGTTGGTGAGCGGGCAGCACGACACCTGGCCATAGAGCCGCCGTCCCCGCGCCTGCGCCGCGCCGATCGCGCGCAGATCGTTGAAGGTCGCCTCGGGCAGCACCGGGTTGTGCAGCAGCGCGGCGATGACCACGGGGCGCGATGTCTCGGCGGCGAGGGTCTCGAGGAACGGCACGGTGGTGCCGGTGCCCTTGGTCAGCATGAAGACGCCGCGCCCGGCCTCGCCCAGCGCGCCGACGAGCGCGCGCAGCTCGGCCTCGTCGGCGAGCCGCGACGGCATCGGCGTGCCGCCCTCGCCATTGTGCTGCGGCGCCGTCGAGGTGGCGAAGCCCACGGCGCCGGCGCCGAGCGCCTCGCCGACGAGGCGGCGCATCTGCGCGATCTCCGCCGGCTTGGCCGCGCGCGCCGTCGCGTCGTTGCCCATCACCCAGATGCGCAGCGAGGAGTGGCCGATGAAGGCGGCGACATTGGGCACGCTGCCGAGGCGCTCCAACAGCGCCAGATATTCCGGAAAGGTCTCGAACTCCCAGCGAATGCCGCTGCGCAGCACGTCGAGCGACATGCCCTCGACGTGCGTCAGGTTGCGCATGGTGATGTCGCGATGCTCGGGGCGGCACGGCGCGATGGTGAAGCCGCAATTGCCGATCACCACCGTGGTGACGCCGAGCTCGGGCGACGGATGCAGCCCCGCATCCCAGGTGATTTGCGCGTCGTAATGCGTGTGGCTGTCGATGATGCCCGGCGCGAGCGCGAGCCCGTCGGCGTCGATCTCTCGCCGCCCCGGGCCGACATCGCGCCCGATGGCGGTGATGCACCCGTCGGCCACCGCCAGCGACGCATGGCGTCCGGGCGCCTTGCTGCCGTCGAAGACGAGGGCGTTCTTGATGACGAGATCGTGCATCGGCGCCATGCCCGCCGGCTAAGCGAGCGCGGCGTCGGCGCCGAGCAGCGCCGCGCGGAACCGGTTCTTGAGCAGGGCGCCGTCGCGCGGCGGCATGACCAGCGGCGGCGTGTCGGCGGCGATCTTGATCTGCGCGAAAAGCGGGCCCTGTCGCGCCTTGAGGCGCGCGCGCAGCGCCTCGACCGCCGCCATCTCGCGGATGGCTTCGCTGCGGGTGAAGCCGCAGCCGGCGGCGATCGCCGCGAGGTCGACGCCATGCGCAGTGTGCGTCGCCTGCATGCCGGTCTCGCCATAGGCCTCGTTGTCGAGCACGGCGACGGCGAGGTTGGCCGGGCGCTGCACGCCGATCGAGGCGAGGCTGCCGAGCCCCATCAGCAGCTCGCCGTCGCCGGTCAGCACCAGCACGTCGCGCCGCGGCTGCGCCAGGGCGAGGCCGAGCCCGACCATCGCCGCGCTGCCCATCGCGCCCCACAGCGGAAAGGTCAGCGGGTTGTCGCCGGCCGCCGCGACGTCCCAATTGGGCGCGCCGAGACCGGCGACGACCAGGAGATCGCCGCGCTCGGCGAGCAGCGCGGCGACCACGGCACGGCGATCGAGCGTGTTGGCGCGGGACATGCGCTATTTCCCGAAGGTCTTGGCGCCGATGAGCTGCTGCGGCAGCAGCACGGCAACGGCGACATAGCTGGAGAAGGCGAGCCGCGCGGCGCCGGCGACCGTGTCGCCGATCCGCGCCGGTTCGCTCGCGCGGTGGACGATGACGTTGGCGAGCTCGAGGCTTCCCGGCGTGGCGATGCCCATCGGCACCTGCCACGGGTTGAATTCACCGAACTCGCCGCGCATGGTCACGATCGTCAAGAGCGGGAACTGGCAGGTCGCGATCATGCCGAGCGTGTTGATGCAGTTGCCGACGCCGCTCGACTGCATCAGCAGCACCGCACGCTCACCGCCGAGCCAGGCGCCGGCAACGAGCGCCACGCCTTCCTCCTCGGTGGTGAGCGGCACCATGCGCATCGCGTTGTCGGCGGCGCAGAGTTTGAGAAGCCGCGCATGCCCGGCATCGGGCACATAGGCCACCTGCTTCACCTGCGCCGCTTTGAGCGCGGCGTAGATGTCGGCGGGCCAGTCGTGCGGCTGCGCCCCGCTCATGCCCAGCGCTCCACCGCATAGCGCTCGACCGCCTCGTCGACGAAAGCGCAGCCGAGGCCTGGGCGGTCGGGAAGCTCGATCATGCCGTTCTTCACCGTGAGCTGTGGCGCGATGAGGCGGCGGAAGTTGAGTACCTGGTCATCGGTGAAGAGCTCGACGAAACGTGCATTTGGCGTCGCCGCGACGAGGTGGGCGTGGACGTCGTGGAACCAGTGCGGGCACAGCGTCACGCCGTAGCTCGCCGCGGTCGCGGCGATGCGCCGGAACTCGCTGACGCCGCCGCAGACGCAGGCATCGGTCTGCAAGATCATCGCCGCCTCTTTGTCGAGCAGCTCCTTGAAGCGCCAGCGTCCGCCCTCGATCTCGCCGGTCGCCACCGGCACCGACGTGGCGCGCGCCAGCCGGGCGTGGTTGTCGATGTCGTCGGGGCCGAACGGCTCCTCGATCCAGTAGGGATCGTAATTCTCGAACACGCGCATGAAGCGCAGCGCCGTCGGCAGATCGGACCAGGCGTTGTTGGCGTCGAGCATGAGCAGCGTGTCGGGACCGATGGCGTGGCGCGCGGCGGCGATGCGGTCGCGCTCGAGGCCGAGATCCGTCTCGCGGCCGACCTTGATCTTGACGGCGCCGAAGCCCTGGCGGACATACCCCGCCACTTCCTCGCCGAGCATCTCCGGCGTCTTGCCGGCGAGGTAGTAGCCGCCGCTGGCATAAGCAGGCACCGCGTCGGTGCGGGAGGCGCCGAGATATTTGTAGAGCGGCAGGTTGGCGGCGCGGGCGTTGCGGTCCCACAGGGCGATGTCGAGCGCGCTGATGCCGCGGAGCGCGGCGCCGAGCCGGCCGACCAGCAGCGCCTCCTGATACATTTCCTCCCACAAGCCTTCGACGCGGTGCGCGTCCTGGCCGATGAGCTTGGGCGCCAGCAGCCCGTGCACCGCGCCGGTGACGAGCGTGCCGCCGGCGTGGCCGGCATAGCAGAAGCCGATGCCCTTGACGCCGTCATCGCCCTCGACCTCGACCAGCGCGTAATGCCGCTCCGTGACCGAGCGGCGCGAGAAAGCGGTCGCCGTCTGCAGCGGCACGGCGACAGCGCGAGCGCGAACCTTGGCGATGCGGGTCATGACGGGAGCGGCCTCGCGGCGATCTGCAACACCACCCGATCCTAAAGCGGCCGCCGCCGCTCCCGCAACCCGCTATGTCAGGCGGCGACCGCCGCCGGCTCGCCGGCCCGCCCGCGGCCGATGCGCAGCACCAGGAGTGCCGCGACGATGCACAGGCTGCCGGAGATCAGCACCGGCGCCATGTAGTCGCCGAGCAGCGCCCGCAGCGCGCCCGCCTCGAAGGCGGTGGCGCCGGCGCCGAGCTGATGGCCGGCAAAGATCCAGCCGAAGATGATCGGCGCGTCCTGCTTGCCGAAGATCTGCGTGGTGAGCCGCACCGTCGGCGGCACCGTGGCGATCCAGTCGAGCCCGTAGAACACGGCGAAAAACGACAGGCCGTAGAGCGAGAAGCCGGAATAGGGCAGGTAGAGCAGCGACAGGCCCCTGAGCCCGTAATACCAGAACAGCAGCCATCGGCTGTCATAGCGGTCGGAGAGCCAGCCCGACACCGTCGTGCCGACGAGGTCGAACACGCCCATGGCGGCGAGCAGGCTCGCGCCCTGTACCTCGGGGATGCCGTGATCGATGCAATAGGAGATGAGATGCGTGCCGATGAGGCCGTTGGTGCTGGCGCCGCAGACGAAGAAGCTGGCGAACAGCAGCCAGAAGCCGCCGGACCTGGATCCGCGACCGAGCGCGGCGAAGGCGACGGTGACCGGGTTGGCCCGCGCCGGCGGGGGCGGCGTTTCGCCCGTCGCGCCATAGGGTCTCAGGCCGATATCGGCGGGGTTTTCCGGCAGGAGCAGGGCCACCACCGGGATCATGGCGGCGGCCGCAATGGCCGTGATCCACACCACCGCGCGCCAGCCCTGTCCTTGTGCCACCGCGGCGAGGAGCGGCAGAAAGACGAGTTGGCCGGTCGCGGTGCTGGCGGTGATGATGCCCATCACCAGGCCCTGGTGCTTGACGAACCAGCGATTGACGATGGTGGCGCCGAGCACCAGCGTGGTGACGCCGGTGCCGAGCCCGACGGCGATGCCCCAGCTCAAGATGAGCTGCCATGGCTCGGTCATCAGCGTGCTGGCGGCGACGCTGGCGGAGAGCAGGGCAAGCGCTAGGAGGATGGTGCGGCGGATGCCGATCTGCTGCATCAGCGCCGCGGCGAACGGCCCCATCAGCCCGAACAGCACGATGTTGATGGAGATGGCGAAGGAGATGGTGGTGCGGCTCCAGCCGAACGCTTCCTCGAGCGGGACGATGAGCACGCTCGGCGTGGCGCGGATGCCGACGCCCGTCAGCAGCGTCACGAAAATGACCGCGGCGACGATCCAGGCGTAGTGCACGGGAAGCGCGCGGGCGAGGGTCGTCCTCATCGGTCCACCTCCTCGGCCCGCCGCATGAGACAGACCAGTCTCTTTACACGATACGGACCGGTCTGTATCATGCGACCCGCATCGTGTCAAACGGGGCGGCAAAGCCGGATATGCGACGACGGAAGACGGGCACGGCGAAAATGCCGAAGCAGGCGCCGCGCGGCGGCGCCGAGCCGATGGCGCCGCGCGAGCGGCTGCTGGCGGTCGCGGGCGACCTCTTCTACCGCCAGGGCATCCGCTCGGTCGGCGTCGACGAGATCGTCGCCGAAGCCAACGTCGCCAAGATGAGCCTCTACCGCAGCTTCGCCTCGAAGGACGAGCTCGCGGCGGCCTATCTGGAGGAGCGCGACGAGCGCTACTGGCGCTGGTGGGACAGCACCGTGGCGCGACATCCGGGCGCGCCGCGCCGCCAGCTCAAGGCGCTGTTCCAGTCGCTGGCCGAGCGCACGACGCGGCCCAACTGGCGCGGTTGCCCTTTCACCAACGCCGCCACCGAGTTTCCCGAAGCCGATCACCCCGCGCGCAAGATCGCCGAGGCCAACAAGCGCGAGCTGCACCGCCGCCTGCGCGCGCTCGCCGGGGCGGCCGGTGCGCGCCGTCCCGCGGCCCTCGCCGACCAGCTGGTTCTGTTGTTCGAAGGCGCGTACACCTGCGCGCAGACGTTCGGCGCCGAAGGTCCGGCGAAATCCGTCGCCGCCGCCGCCGCCGCCCTCGTGGCGGCGCAGCTCGGCGAAAGCAGGCGCGAGCGCTGACGCCTACTGCAGGCGCGGCGCCTTGAGCAGGGTGCTGCGGTCGATGGATTTGACGCGGACCCAGTCGGTGCGGCCGTCGCGCAGCAGCTCGATCGGGATTTCCGCGCCGGCGTCGCCGCTGGCCCAGACCATGCGGTAGAAGTCGGCGAGGCTCGCCACGCTCTCGTCGCGCACCGCCCAAATGATGTCGCCGACGCGCATGCCGGCCGCCGCGGCCGGACCGCGCTCGGCGAGGCCGGCGACGACGATCTTCTTGTCGCTCTCTGCGGAATAGAGGCCGAGCCACGGTCGCGCCGGCTTGTTGCGCTTGCCGTAGGCGAGCAGCTCGTCGAGGACCGGCTTCAGGATGTCGATGGGCACGACCATGTTGATATCACGCGGGTTGTCGCGCTCGACCACCTGCTGCACATTGAGGGAGCCGATGCCGAGCAGCGTGCCGTCGCGGCCGATGAGCCCGGCGCCGCCCCAGAAGGGATGCGCCGGCGCGGTGAAGATCGCCGCCTCCAGCAGGTATTCCCAATAGCCGGCAAATTCCTGCGTGCCGATGACGCCGGCGCGCACGGATTGGCGCCGTCCGCCGCCGGCGAGGATGACGCGATCGCCAGCCTTCACCGCGCTTGAGCGGCCGAGCCCGATCGCGGGCACCTGGAGCCGGCCGAGCGCCTGCACGAGGCCGAAACCGGTCTCCTGGTCGTAAGCGAGCGCGTGTCCCGGCACGGCGCGGCCGTCGGCGGTGCTGAGCCAGACGCTCTCCGCCTCGGTGATGAGATAGCCGATGGTGAGCACGAGGCCGTTGTCGCGGATGAGCACGCCGCTGCCGGCGCGCTCGGTGCCGAGGATCGAGGCGGTGTAGGCGTCCTCGGGGATATTGGCGTGCAGCCCGACCACCGACTGAAGCGCGCGGTCGAGATCGAAATCGAATTCCTCGGGTTTCGGCTGCGCCAGCAGCGGAATCTCCCAGTCGGGCTTCTTGGCCATGCCTCTGTCCTCGCCTGCTCCTGCGCTCAATATTGCGAATCATCGGGTGGCGCGCCAGGGGTGCCATCGATAATCGGACGAAGGGAGGTGCGCCAGCGCCGCGCCGCCGACAAGATGCGCGCCGCGCCGCTACTGGTGCGAGTACATGGCGCGGCCGGCGACCGGCAATTCGGCGCGCAGCACGCTGCCGGTCGCCGATTCCGTGATGAACAGCGACTTTCGGTCGCGCCCGCCATAGGCGCAGTTGGTGGTGGCGAGGCCGGCGCCGGATTTGATGCGATAGAGCGGCTCGCCCAGTCGGCTGAACAGCCACACCGTGCCGAACCCGACATGGCAGATGGCGAGGTTGTCGTCCTCGTCCATCGCCATGCCGTCGGGCCCGGTGCCGCCGGACATCTGGATGAAGATGCCGACCCTGCCGACGGTGCCGCCGGCGAGCAGCGGCACGCGCCAGATGGCGTTGTTGCGGGTGACGCAGAGATAAAGGATCGTCTCGGCCTTGTTGAGCGCCAGGCCGTTGGGACTCGGTACATTGTCGAGCAGGCAGTCGAGTTGCCCGCTGCCGCGCAGGCGGTAGACGCGGCCCGAGGCATCCTGCAGCCCGGTCATGCCCTGGTCGGTGAAATAGAGATCGCCGTTCGACGCGAAGACGAGATCGTTGACGCCCTTGAAGCGCTCGAAGCGGCCGCGCTCGAGATAGGGCGCGATCTTCGCCGTCTTCGGGTCGAACACCATGATGCCGTGCTTGTGGTCGGTTATGAAGGCGCGTCCATCCTTGTGGAATTTGAGGCCGTTGGGCTCGCCGTCATATTCGAACGCCAGCGACAGCGTGCCGTCGGGCGTGATCTTGAAGAGCCGTCCCCAGGGGATGTCGGTGACCCACAGATTGCCGTCGCGGTCGAAAGACGGGCCCTCGAGGAAGGACGGCGTCGGCGCGCCGTTCTGCAGCACGTCGACCCAATGCGATTTGCGATTGGCGCGCGACAGCGAGTCCGGAACGCGGGCGAACACGATGGTCTCCAGGACCGGCGGCGCGGCGAACATGGCGGCTCCCTAGTTTGGCGACAGGCCGATCTCGTGCAGATAGCGCCGCACGCCCGGATGGATGAGCTCGGGCCGCGGCGCGGCGGCGAGCGTGTTGGCGGCGGTGGTCTCGCGCGCCTGCGGCAGGCGCTTGGCGAAGGCGTCCTCGCCCTGGTGCAGCGCACGCGCCAGGCGATAGGCGATGTCGTCGTCGAGGGTCGGGCGCGCCAGCACGAAGCTCCACGATCCCACCGAGGCGATCGCCGCATCCTGCCCGGGATAGCTGCCGGCGGCGATCGTCATCGGCTTCAGGAAGGCGTGCTTGGCGCGGATGCGCGCCGACTCCTCGGCCGAAGGCGCGATGAAGCGTGCGCCCGCCGGCCCTTGTGCCACGCTGGTGAAGCCGGGCCAGCCGACGCCGCCGCCCCATAGCGCGGCGACGCGCCCCTCCATCACCATGGCCGGTCCGTCGCCGGCGCGGTCGAGATAGACGGCGTCGAAATCCTTCTCCTGGTCGAGTCCGATGCCGTCGAGCACGTAGCGCGCGAGGATGACGAGCCCCGAGCCGCGCGCGCCGAACGCCACGGGCTTGCCACGCAGATCGCCGATGCGGTGATAGGGGCTGTCGGCGCGCACTACGAACATGCCCGGCGTCGCGTACATCGCGGCGATGATCTTGAGGGCGGCGGGCGGGCGGCCGACACCGGACAGCGCCTCATGCGCGACCTCGCCCTGCACCAGCGCGATGTCGAGCTTGCCTTCCTCCAGGAGCGGCACGTTCTCGGTGCTGCCCTTGGTGTTGCGCGGCGTCACCCAGAGCAGCGGATCGACCTCGCGAACGGTGGCGACGAGCGCGTCGCCGTATAGCGGAAAGCCGCCGCCCGGCGTCGCGGTACCGAGGACGACATCGATGACGCGATAATCGGCTGCGGCGCCGCTCGCGGCCATGACCCACGCTCCCATCACCGCCAGCCATATCAACCCGCTCCGGCGAAATCTCGCCATGGCTCAGGCCGCCGCCTTCTGGTCGCGAATCTGCGCCAGGGTCGGGCGCGCGAGCAGGCCCGCGACGTATTTGCCGAGCTTCGGCCAGCGCTCCGCGTCAAGCGGGCGGCCGATGATCTTGAAGTTGACGAAGACGCAGTGGATGGCGATGTCGGCGAGGGTGATCCTGTCGCCGACCAGGAACGGACCCGAGACCTGCCGCTCGAGATAGTCGAACACCGGCGGAATTTCCTTGGTCAGCGCCTGCTCGACGATCGCCATGTCCGGCTGCTCCTTGAGCAAATTGGGCCGCACCACGAGCTGGAAGAAGACCTTGCCGGCGGTTGGCACCAGCACGGTGTCGTTGTACTCCTCGAACCACATCATGCGGCCGAAATCCTCGACATCGGCCGGGAACAGCGCCGGCGTCGGATATTTGCGCTCGAGGTAATGGCAGATGGCCGAGCTGTCGGCGAGGCGGAAGTCGCCGTCGCAGAAGCCGGGGATCTTGCCGAGCGGGCTGCAGGCGCGGAAATCCGGCGAGGGATCGTGCGGCGTGACCGGCCGGTGCTCGGCGCGCAGGCCCTTCTCGGCGATGAAGGCCAGCGTCTTGCGCACGAACGGCGACAGGCTGCTGCCGTAGACGATCATGTCTCCCTCCCTTTGTCTGTTTTGCTCGATCCTAGCTGGTCAGCGCCGGGTTGTCCTTGATGCCGAGATAGATGCGCTGCACCTGCGGATCCTGGGCGAGCTCGGCGGCGGGGCCTTCGAGCACGGTGCGCCCGGTCTGCAGCACATAGGCGTAGTCGGCGATGGCGAGCGCCAGCGGCACCGACTGCTCGGCGAGCAGCAAGGTCAGCCCGTCGCGGTGGAGCCGCTGCAAGGTCTCGTAAAGCGCATCGACGATGGCGGGAGCGAGGCCAAGCGAGGGCTCGTCGAGCATGAGCAGCTTGGGCTCGCTCATCAGCGCGCGGCCGAGCGCCAGCATCTGCCGCTCGCCGCCCGACAGCGTGCCGGCGCGCTGGCGACGCCGCTCGGCGAGGCGCGGGAACAGGGCATAGACGCGATCGAGCAGCGCCTGGAGCCTCCTCTTGTCGCCGAGCGCCGTGGCGCCGAGGCGCAGATTTTGCTCGACCGTCTGGCCGACGAAGAGGCGCCAGCCCTCGGGCGACAGCGCCAGACCCTTCGGCACGATGGCGAAGGCCGGCAGGTTGGCGATCGCCTGGCCGCCCCAGTCGATGTCGCCGCGGCTGGCGCGCACCAGCCCGGCGATGGCGTTCAAGGTCGTCGTCTTGCCGGCGCCGTTCGAGCCCAACAGCGCCACCACGCTGCCCTGCTTCACCTCGAGCGACACGTCGGCGACGCCGACGAGATCGCCGTAGCGCACTTCGAGATGGCGTACGGAGAGGGAGGTCATCGGCGCTGCGCCTGGCGGCCGTGGCCGCGCCCGAGATAGGCTTCGATGACCTTGGGGTCGTTGACGATGTCCTGCGGCGTGCCGCTGGCGATGATGTGGCCCTGGTTGAAGACGAGCACGCGCCGCGCCAGGGTGAGGATCACTTCCATCACATGCTCGACGATGACGAGGGTGACGCCGAGGCGGTGGATCTCGCGCACGAGCTCCATCGCGCGCTGGATCTCGCCGGACGTCAGGCCCGCGAGCGCCTCGTCGAGCAGCATGAGCCGCGGCTCCGTCGCCAGCACGCGCGCGATCTCCAGCCGCTTGCGCCCGGGCGTGCCGAGGCTCCGCGCGCGGTGCTCCGTCTGCGCGCCGAGCCCGGTCATATCGATGATCTTGAGCGCGCGCTCACGCGCCGCGCCGCGCCGCGGATGGCGCAGGAAGGCGCCGACCATGACGTTCTCGAGGATGGTCATGTCCTCGAAGGTTGCGGGCACCTGGAAGGTGCGGCCGATGCCGAGCCGCGCATGCGTTTCGGCGGGCGCGTTGGTGACGTCGACGCCGTCGAAGACGATGCGCCCTTCGCTCGGCCGCAAATCGCCGGCGATGCAGTTGAAGAAGGTCGACTTGCCGGCGCCGTTGGGGCCGATGAGGCCGACGATCTCGCCCGCTTCGACATGCAGATCGGCGCCGGCGACCGCCTTGAAGCTGCCGAAGGCTTTCGCGACCTTCTCGGCGCTAAGCAGCACGGCGGCCCTCGCGGCGCTTGTTGAGGCGCGGCGCCACGCGGTGGTGCCACAGTTCCAGCAGCCCGCCCGGCTCGAAGCGGGCGATCAGCACGATGATCGCGCCATAGATAATGTAGGTGAGGCCGGAGCCGCTGCCGCCGAACCAGGTGTTGGTGGCGGTCTGCAAGGGGATGAGGATCGCCGCGCCCAGGAGCGGCCCCAGCAGCGTGCCGGCGCCGCCCAGCGCGGCGGTGATGATGAGCTGCACCGAGACGAGGATGCCGAGCCCGCTGTCGGGATCGACGAAGCCGGTCTTGAGCGCGTAGAGCGAGCCGGCGAGCGACGTGAAGGTGGCGCTCAGCATGAGCGCATAGAGCTTGTAGCGCCGCACCGGCACGCCGAGGCTCCGCGCCGCGCGCTCGTCCGAGCGAATGGCGCGGAGGTAATAGCCGAGCCTGCTCCGCTGCATCTGCCAGGTGACGAGGAGCAGGAGCGCCAGTACCGTGAGGAAGATGTAATAATAGGGCACGGCGCTGCGGAAGATGAGGTCCCACCAGCCGCGCGGCGTCGCCGGCCCCATGATGCCGATCGCCGCGCCGGCCAAATCCCAATCTCCGACGACGATGCGGATGAGTTCCGCCACCGCGATCGTCGCCATGCTGAAATAATGGCCCCGGAGGCGGAAGGTCGGGAACCCGATCAACAGCGCGATCAAGAGGCTCGCGGCGACGCCTGCCGGCACGCCCAGCAGCGGCGGCAACTGCCAGTGCTGATAGACGAGGAGGGGCAGATAGGCGCCGGCGCCGAAGAACATGGCGTGCCCGACCGAGACCTGCCCGGCATAGCCGCCGAGGATGTTCCAGGCCGAGGCGCCGACCGCGGCGAGGAGCGCCAACGCGCCCATGTCCTGGAGGAACGCGGCGCTGGCGCTTCCCGCGACGAGCCAGGGATAGAGGAGCAGCGCTGCGGCGAGCGCGAGCCAACCCCAGCGCATCAGGCGGTGCCCAGGAGGCCCTGCGGCCGGAGCCACAACAGCGCGACGAAGAGGCCGTAGACGACGACGTCCTTGTAGATCGGCCCGAAGTAATAGGCCGAGAGCGCCTGGATGAGGCCGACCATGAGGCCCGCCAGCAGCGCGCCCGGCACGCTGCCGAAGCCGCCCAGCGTCACCACCACGAAGGCGGTGAGCGCGAAGGTCTCGCCCACCGCCGGCGAGAACGGAAACGAGATCGCCATCAGCGCGCCGGCGATCCCGGCGCTGCCTGCGGCGAGGCCCCAGGCGAGCGCCTGCATGCGGTCGGGACGGATGCCCATGAGCATGGCGGCGTTGCGGTCTTCGGCGACGGCGAGGAGCTGGCTTCCGACGGCGGTGCGCGTGAGCAGCAGGTGCATGGCGATCGTGAGCGCCGCTGCGACTGCGCCGGCCACAAGCTGCGGCACGCCCAACAGGATGCCGCCGACATTGATCGTGCCGGTG
>Ga0209488_10000448_pt1 | contig 34415 bp, 25 predicted proteins | sample Rivendell_Oct201_8_FD_188349 | JGI IMG/M metagenome (GOLD analysis project Ga0209488, IMG submission 188349) | Vadose zone soil microbial communities from the Eel River Critical Zone Observatory, Northern California, USA -... | ecosystem: Environmental > Terrestrial > Soil > Vadose zone >...
CCCTTGGCGATCCAGCGCTTGAAGGCCAGGAACCGGCGCTGGAAATAGTTGGGTCGCTCTTCGTCCGGCGGCGGCAGGTCGAAGCGGATCACGTCATAGATCGTGCGGCTGTCGAGCAGCATCGTGCCGTCGCGGTCATAGATGCGCGCCCGGGTATTGGTTGGCGACACCAGCCGGCGCAGCACCGGCGCGACGCGCTCCGGATCGATCGGGAAATCGAGCTGCGTTTCGTCCTGCGGCTTGTAGGTCTCGCCGGCCTGCAGGTCGAGCAGTCGTTCGAGATCGATCTGCGTGTTGTCGGGGTCGGCGGTGGTGGAGGAGGCTGCGATCGCGGCCGCGATGATCTCGCCCTGCACCAGCAGGCTTTCCCGCCGAGCGTCGATAAGGCCGGCGCGAAACTGCGAGAGATAGAGAACCCCTAGCACGAGGCAGAAGAGGCCCGCGAGGTTGAGAAAGATGATCCGCCGGGTCAGGCTCGAGGAACTCTGCCGGACGAAGAACTGCCAGGCGCGGCGCGACAGGCTGGCGGTGGGCTCGGCCGCAGGCGCGGCAACATCAGCGGCGCCTGCCTCGTACGGGTCGTCAATGGGTCGCGGGGTTTTCTCGAGCACGATCGACCTGCCGGGTTCCCTCTAGGCGCGACGCTGTCTGGGCGCCACACTGTCTAGGCGCGACACTGTAGCGTGGGCAGCCAGACTGGTCACCCGGCGTGGCCGCCGCGGGGCAGGGCGGTATTACATCTCCTTGAAGCGGTAGCCCACCCCGTACAGCGTCTCGATCATGTCAAAGTCGTCGTCGACCTGTTTGAATTTCTTGCGCAAGCGCTTGATGTGACTGTCGATCGTGCGGTCGTCGACATAGACTTGGTCATCGTAGGCGGCATCCATCAGGGCGTTGCGGCTTTTCACCACCCCCGGCCGGGTCGCGAGCGCCTGCAGGATCAGGAATTCGGTGACGGTGAGTGTGACCGGCTCGTTCTTCCAGGTGCAGGTGTGGCGCTCGGGGTCCATGCGCAGTTGGCCGCGCTCAAGTGCCCGGGCATCGACCTCCTTGGGCGTGCTGCCGTCCTTCGGGGTCGTGCGGCGCAGCACCGCCTTCACGCGCTCGACCAGCAGTCGCTGCGAGAACGGCTTCCGGATGAAATCGTCGGCGCCCATCTTGAGCCCGAACAGCTCGTCTATCTCCTCGTCCTTGGAGGTGAGGAAAATCACCGGCATATCGGACTTCTGCCGCAGCCGGCGGAGCGTCTCCATGCCGTCCATGCGGGGCATCTTGATGTCCAGGATGGCGAGGTCCGGCGGCGACGTCTTGAAACCGTCGAGGGCGGAGGCGCCGTCCGTGTAGGTCATGATGCGGTAGCCCTCGGCTTCGAGTGCAATCGAAACCGAAGTCAGGATGTTGCGGTCATCGTCGACCAGGGCGATCGTCGGCATAAAGACCTGTTCCGTGCGGGCAACCCCCGCATCATTTGAAGCCCGGAAAGCTGGGCCGAAGTGTGTCTATTCCTCGACAAAGCCATGATTCGTCAAAGGCTTTGCCCAGCATACGCGAATTGTGGCAATGGCGTAAAGCGTTAGCTGATGCACAAAAATACCGGGAAAGCCAGAGAGCGTTGCCAAACGGAAGCAGACCGGAGAGGGTGAATGCTCGTCACCCGACGGTTAACGAGCCCGATGCAGCCCACCCCGGATTTCGACCCCGCGGCCGCCGCCAAGAAGCTGCTCCGGGAAGGCCGCAGTGGAGCCCTGGCGACCCTGATGCCGGGCTCGGGCGATCCCTATTGCTCGCTGGTCAATGTGGCGACCGCCGCGGATGGCGCACCGCTCCTTCTGATCTCCCGTCTCGCCATCCATACCAAGAACATCCTCGCGGACCGACGGGTCTCCCTGATGCTGGACGAGCGCAAGCCGGGCGATCCCTTGCAGGGCGCGCGCGTGATGCTGATGGGGACGGCTGCGGTCAGCGACGACAAGGACGTGCGCCGCCGCTATCTCGAGCGCCAGCCGGAGGCCGAGATGTTCGCGGGCTTCGGCGACTTTGCCTTCTACCGGATCGCGCTCAAGGGCGCGCATCTGGTCGCCGGTTTCGGCCGCATCGTCGACCTTGAGCCGGGCGACATCCTCACGTCGGTCGAGGACGCGAGCGAGCTCACAGCCGCCGAGCCCGACATCCTGGCGCATATGAATGCCGACCACGCCGACACCTGCCGGCTCTACGCCACCAAGCTCCTCGGCGCCCCCGACGGCGCCTGGCGCTGCGTCGGCTGCGACCCGGAAGGCCTTGAGCTGCAGCTCGAGCGCACCGCCTTGCGTTTGCCGTTCCCGCAGCGCGTGCGCGCCCCTGGCCCGTTGCGCGCGGTGCTCAAGGAACTCGCCGAGAAGGCGCGTGGGGTGTGATGTTCATCTGGAGGCGCAGGATGGCTGGAACTCGGAATAGTACTCGCACCATCGGCGGCCCCATTTGTACCCAACGCCTTTGGCATGTTTTGAGGAAACTTTCGTTGCCTTCTTGCGCAGTGGTCGGCGTCGTGTTTCTGACGATACATGCACCGAACAGCGTTGGTGCGCAGGGCAGTAGCTTGGATGGTTTGCTAAGTGCGTGGATTGATGACGACTTGCATTTTCTGGCGGATGTAAGCAATCGCCCGAAATTGGCTATCGCAGAAAAGTAGTAAGAGCACACATTCACTCCGAGATCCCGAGCGCAGGTGCTGACATAAGATTGGCCGTAAGCTTGTTTTCGCAAGCGGCGGGCGTGCCGTTTGAGTTCACTAGTCTGGACCCTAACATGATTGTGGTAGTTTCCACGCCGATAAATGAAGGTAGCAAGCCTAACAGAGCCCTTTTGAATAGATTGAACTTCCCAGACAGTGCTGTCGATCAGGTCATCGCCGGTAGCGACTGGTCTACAGGGTGCGGCCTTTTCGCCTTCGGCGACGTCCAAGGTGAAATCGCGCTAAGCCTTGCCGTGGCGGATAAGAACCTATCTGCAGGGACCTTAAGGGACTGCATCAGCGACGGAGTCATTCGTGCCTTTGGATTGCGCACAAAACGAACGTCGGTGGTTCGTTCGGCAGATGGATATTTTCAGTACTTACTTCTGACCAGGGCACTGCGTCATTGCGACGGAGAAATTCGTGACCGGTATTCAGAGATCGCCACTTTGAAGGCGGCTTATATTCGATGCGCCCTCGAGTTCATGAAGAAAGTGCTGGCTCTGCCGGAGATGGACAGCAAATAGCTCTGGCTACGGCTCTGTGGCGCGGCGAAGACATGCGCGGGAGGTGAACGCTTCAGCCCGCCTGCGAGGCGTCCAGCTGCTGCAGGGCGATAGGGCGCTCGGGCTGAGGCATGGCCTGTGGGATCGAGCGGATTGGCCGCAAACTCGGGACCTTCATCTGCTGGTGCCATTCTGCGAGCTGTGCGGCGAGTGCCATGATGGCAATACCCGAAATCACTACCACCGTGTCGACAGCCAGATCGGGCTCGTAGACGAATCTGGCGATGTACCCGGCCAGGCTCAGGATGGAGCCGACGCAAAACACCAAAAGCGAATGGCGCCCCAGCATTGACAGGAATTCGACAACCGATGGGACGGCCCGCTTGATAGCCGGATAGGCCGCCGTGGCGATGGCGACCAGCGCCAGGAATTGCACAAGGCGGATCGGCGTCACGTAGGTCTTGTCGGAGACGAAGAAGAGTCGCGGCTGCGGGATCGTCGTGGGATCGGGCCACCAGCCAAACCAGACGATCAGCGCGCCGATGAGCACGATCGGCAGCGACAGCCATCGAATGACGGCGATATGGCGACGGACGAAGCCGCCGGCGCCGTCCTCCCGCGCGAGCACGAACCCGAGCACGAACACCAGCTGCCAGGCGAGCGGATTGAAGAACCACTGGCCATCCATTGGCCAGGTAGGGATGGGCACCGGAGTCGAGAGCGTGACAAGATAAATGGTCACGGAGAGCAGAAGCAGTGTGCTCGGCGAATAACGATCCATGACCGCGAACATGGGCGCTGCCGTCATCAGAACCACGTAGAGCGGCAGGATATTGAAATAGTCGAGCTGAAAGGTGAGCAGCGAGAGTCCGAGATGCGTCAGCACCGGCTCCTGGAACAGGACGGGCACCTTGTGCCATTCCAGCAGTTGCGGGCTTGACAGGAGGGTCGCGCTCGCCGCCAGCGTCGCGATCGCGATCATCGTGATCACGATATGGGCGGTATAGATCTCGATGGCGCGCCCGCCCAGCCGCAGCGCCAGATAGACGGGTCGTCCCGCGAGCGATCGCGTCGTATAGCGCAGCGCCCAGCCGGCGAGAAATACGAAGATCTCGGCCGAATCGGAGAACGACAGCTTGGCGTGCGTAAAGCGGCTGTAAAAAATGCCGGGGATATGGTTGATAAAAATCGTCGCGAGCGCGAAGCCGCGCCAGAAGTCGACGGCGTTGGCCTGACGGAGCATCGCATTCCCTGAAGCAGTGCTGTTTAATTCCTGTGCGATGTGGCCGGCTGCGTACGTCTAGCGCCCGAGGCGAATGCCCAGCCAGCACGCCTTCCGAACTTGTTCGGATGACTTCCCGCCAACTTCATAGCGTAATACCTTCTCGAGACTTCAGACTGATCGGGAGAGGGAGCGATTCGCTTCTCGTGCTACTCACAGCAGCCAGCGACGCAACACCTACACTACGCCTACAATGCCTTCATGGCATTTGCTCGACATTTCCACATTTCAGTCTGGTCGTCATTTCAGTCGGGCCGACACTCCGGTCCGGACGAACACTCAATCCCGCATTCCAGTATCTACAGTGGCGTCTGAGTAAGCCATGACAGCGCGCGTACAAAAGATTCTCATCCTCGGCGGATATGGAACTTTCGGTTGCCGTCTGGCGCAGCTTCTTGCCGACGAGTCGCAGCTAACGCTAGTTATCGCGGGCCGCTCGCTGGCGAAAGCACAAAGATTGTGCGCTGAACTCCGTTCGTTGGGCACTATCGTTCCTGCGGAACTTGATCGCGCGCGCGATCTCGAACCGCAGCTGCGTGCCATTGCTCCCGATCTCGTCGTCGATGCCAGCGGGCCCTTCCAGGCCTATGGGGAAAATCCATATCGCGTAGTCGAAGCCGCAATCGCGCTCGGCATCCACTATCTCGATTTGTCGGACGGCGCCGACTTCGTGCGCGGTATCGCGCGCTTTGATCAGGCGGCTCGAGCACGCGGCGTGTTCGTGCTTTCGGGCGTGAGCAGTTGCCCGGTACTTACCGCTGCGGTGGTGCGTCGGCTCAGCGCCGGCTTGGCGCGCGTCGAGGGCATTGCGGGCGGGATTGCGCCGTCGCCCTACGCGGATATCGGTCTCAACGTCGTCCGCGCCATCGCGAGCTATGCCGGCAAGCCGGTGACGCTTTTGTGCGCCGGCCGCAACACGACGGCGCACGCCATCATTGACTCGCGCTCGTTCACCGTCGCGCCGCCGGGGCGGCTGCCGCTCCGTGCCCGGCGCTTCTCGCTGGTCGAGGTGCCGGATCTGGAACTGCTGCCCGAGCTGTGGCCGAGCCTGCGCACGGTCTGGATGGGGGTTGGAACGGTGCCCGAAATCTGGCTGCGCGGGCTCAATACGCTGGCGTGGCTGGTGCGGCTGCGCCTGCTGCCGTCGCTCCTTCCGCTCGCGACACTGATCCACAAGACCCGCACCCGACTCAGTTGGGGCGAGCATCGCGGCGGCATGTTCGTGACAGTCGAAGGCACGCTTGCAAACGGCGCGCCGGTCGAGCGCTCCTGGCACATGATCGCGGAAGCCGACGACGGGCCGTTCGTTCCCTCGATGGCCGCCGAGGTGATCATTCGTCATTGCCTCGCCGGGCGAATGCCTAAGCCCGGTGCGCGAGCGGGCGTGAACGACGTGGAGCTTGCCGACTATGAGGCGACGTTCGCGCGCCGCCGCATCGTCACCGGAACACGGCAGACGTCGCAGCCGGGCGAGCCGCTCTACCGTCGGATCCTCGGTGACGCCTACGCGTCGCTGCCGCAGCCGCTGCAGGTCATGCACGATCTCAAGCGCGCCCTCACCGCGACCGGTGTTGCGAGCGTCGAGCGGGGCAAAGGCCTGCTCGCACGGCTTGCGGCTGCCATTGTCGGTTTTCCGCCGGCGGGCGATGACGTGGCGGTCGAGGTCGCCTTTCGTTTGAATGATGGGCGCGAGCTTTGGCAGCGCAACTTTGCCGGACGACAGTTCGAGAGCACGCAGGAGGAAGGACAGGGCCGCAGCGCGCGGTTGTTGTGCGAGCGCTTCGGCGCACTCAAATTTGTCATGGCGCTGGTGGTCGACGGGGAGCGAATGCGGTTGGTGATGCGGCGCTGGAGCCTGTTCGGCGCTCCGCTGCCGCTCGCGCTCGCGCCACGCATCGACGCTTGTGAATTCGCCGAGGCCGGCCGCTTCCGTTTCCATGTCGGGATCAGCCATCCGCTCACCGGGCTGATCGTGCGCTATCGCGGCTGGCTCGTGCCACGAGCGTGAGTGGGTGCGGGCGGTTGCCCACGCAAGAAAACGATGCGGCACGAGCGCGCTTGTGCTTCCAGCGACGGCGCGGATTTGTCACTATCGCGCAGCGAGACACCTGCGTCGTCAATAGACTCCGTTCGTTCCCGCGCAAGCGGGAACCCAGGAGCCAAGTATGAGCCAAGTGTTATGAAAAACTGGGTCCCCACTTTCGCGGGGACGAACGGCAGGGGAGGAAGCAGAATGCATCGAATCATGTTGGCGATCGCTGCGCTGACGGCAGGCCTGACAGGCGCAGTCGCGGCAGAGCCGGACATCGTGCTGCGCGGCATGGGCTCGTTCCATGTCGGCGGTCGCGTGGTCGAGATCAGCGGCAAGCCGGTGCGCGAGATCGTGCGGCAGCCGGGCGGGCCGCTCACCAAGCTCGATCCGAACGGCCAGTACATGGTCGAGCAGATGTATGTGCAGTATTTCCTGCCGAAGGAGCGCAAGGGCAAGCTGCCGCTGTTGCTGTGGCATGGCGGCGGGCTCACCGGCGTCACCTACGAGTCGACGCCCGACGGCCGCGAAGGCTGGCTCAACATGTTCGTGCGCAAGGGCTGGGACACCTATGTGTCGGATGCGGTCGAGCGCGGACGCGCCGGCTTCGCGCCGCCGGATGTGTGGTCCTCGGAGCCGACCTTCCTGACCTATCAGGATCCCTATGAGCGCTTCCGCATCGGCGATGGCGCCGGTTCCTGGAACGCCGATCCGGCCAAACGGCGGCTCATTCCGGGCAGTCAGTTTCCGGCCGAGGCCTACGACAGCTACATGAAGCAGCAGGTGCCGCGCTGGCTCTCGACCGACGAGGCCATCATGGCGGGCTACATCGCGTTGGTTGATAAGGTGTGTCCATGCGTGCTGCTGGTGCACAGCCAGGGCGGCTCGTTCGGCTTCAAGGTGGCCGAGCAGCGGCCCGACAAGGTGAAAGCAATCGTGGCGATCGAGTCGGCGACCGCCGGCAATGTCGGTAAGGCGGCCGCGCTCAAGAATACGCCGACGCTGATGGTCTTCGGCGACTATGTCGACCAGCATCCGCGCTGGGCCGCCTTCAAGAAAATCGACACCGAGTATGCGCAAGCGGTGCGCGCCGCCGGCGGCACCGTCGACTGGATCAATCTTCCCGACATCGGCATCAAGGGCAATTCCCACATGCTGATGCAGGACAAGAACAACGCCGAGATCGCGGACGTGATTCAGAAATGGCTGGTGGGCAAGGGACTGGTCGATTGAAGCTGCCGATAATTCGATACGAATGAATTAGAACTGAGAGATGAGTCATGTCCGTCGAAGGAATTTTCGTGTTGGCTTCGCTGCCGATCCCCGTGCTGGTGGTATTGTTTTGGCATGCCCGGGTATATTCGCTTTATAGATCACTTGGCGAACGCGTAGGCAATGTCAGCTACTACTGGTTTAGTTTCCAATTCCAGACTCCGGGACTGGCGCGACAGTTTCCTGGATTTGTGGATCTTTTTAGCTCTTTGCCGGAGGATCTAGCGGCGAAAGTTTTCGTTGTCCGCCATGATACGAAGCGAGCGGAAATGGCAGTGGCACTTTGGATGCTACCTATTATGACTCTGATTGGGATTTCGTTTCGACACTAATCCGGGAAACGAGGGGAGGACATCATGCGTCGCTTAGGCATCACACTTGTGGGCATCACACTCGCGGCCGGCCTTGCCGCCGGCTCCGCGCTTGCGCAGAGCAAGGAGCCGATCGCCAAAGAGCCGATCGCACTCCGCGACATCGGCTCGTTCCACCTCGGCGGGCGCTACGTCGACATCAGCGGCAAGCCTACGCGCGAGGTCTCGATCGGCGGCGCGACCCAGACGCTCAATCCGAACGGCACGTATCTCGTCGAGCAGATGTACGTGCAGTATCTTCTGCCGCAGAACCGCAAGGGCAAGGTGCCGCTCTTGATGTGGCACGGCGGCGGCTTCACCGGCGTCACTTATGAATCAACACCCGATGGCCGCGAGGGCTGGCTCAACATTTTTGTGCGCAAGGGCTGGGACAGCTACGTGTCGGATGCGGTCGAGCGCGGCCGCGCCGGGTGGGCGATGCCGGAAGTATTCGCAGGCGATCCGGTCTTCCTCACGATCGATGCACCCTGGGTGACCTGGCGTTTCGGTGCGCCGGGGAGCTTCGATAAGGACCCGGCCAAGCGCAGGCCATATCCCGGCAGCCAGTTTCCCTTCGAGGCCTATGACAATCTCATTCGTCAGATCGTGCCGCGCTGGACCTCGACCAACGATGCGATCCAGGCGGCTTACGACCAGCTTGTCGACCGGGTCTGCCCCTGCGTGCTGCTGGTGCACAGCCAGTCCGGCGCGTTCGGCTACGCGGCCGCGCTCAAGCGGCCCGACAAGGTTAAGGCGCTGGTGATCCTCGAAGGCACGATCCGGGGGGATGCCACCACCGCGGCCACGCTCAAGAATGTGCCAATCATGGTTCTCTATGGCGACAACGTGGACAAGAGCCCGATGTTCTCCGCCCAACTCGCAAACAACCGCAAGATGGCGGAGCTCGCTAAGACGGCTGGTGGGAGCATCGAGATCGTCAGCCTCCCCGAACTTGGGATCAAGGGCAACTCACACTTCGCGATGATGGAAAAGAACAACGCCGAGGTGGCCGAGGTCGTTCACAAATGGTTAGCGGGCAAGGGACTGGTTGATTGATAAGCGCTGCACTGCAGCAAAAAGATGCACATTGCTACGGCATTGCATCATGCGCTGCGGTATAAACTAAGATGCAGTGCAAGGCCTTGGCAGCGCCTTCGTTCCCCACTATAGCTCGCGCCCACCTTTGACAGGCGCTATAGTTAAGTGTTGAGGCCAACCGTGCCAAGACACGGCGCCCCAGGGATGGATGCCGGCGGCGGCCGGGCGCTTTGAGCGGAGGTTTACGTGAAAGAAACGGGTGTAAGGAACGGCGCTCATGGCGCCGACAAGTTCGGCTTTAAAGACCTTGCTGCAGTTCATTGGAATCTCGACGCGCCCCAGCTCTACGAGCATTCGATTGCGGCCCGCGAAGCCACCGTCGTGCAGGGCGGCCCGATCTGCGCCGAAACCGGCGTGCACACTGGCCGCTCGCCCAAGGACAAGCACACGGTCGTCGACGCGGCCACCGAGAACACCATGTGGTGGGACGGCAATCGCAAGCTCACCCAGGCGAACTTCCAGCTCCTTTACGAAGATTTTATCGCGCATGCGCGCGGCAGGACGCTCTACGCCCAGGACCTCTATGGCGGCGCCGATCCGAAGTACCGGATCAGGACCCGCGTGTTCACCGAGCTTGCCTGGCATTCGCTGTTCATCCGCCAGCTTCTGATCCGGCCGGTAGATCCGGAGCTCGAGGACTTCGTCCCCGAATTCACCATCGTCGATCTGCCGTCGTTCAAGGCGGATCCCAAGCGCCACGGGGTGCGCAGCGACACCATCATCGCCATCGACTTCACACGGAAGATCATTCTCATCGGCAACTCGTCCTATGCGGGCGAGATGAAGAAGTCGGTCTTCACCGCGCTCAACTTCTATCTGCCTGCGCAAGGCGTCATGCCGATGCACTGCTCGGCCAATGTCGGGCACGACGGCGACGTCGCGCTGTTCTTCGGCCTCTCCGGCACCGGCAAGACGACGCTCTCGGCCGATCCCAACCGTATCCTGATCGGCGACGACGAGCACGGCTGGGGTCCCGACGGCGTGTTCAACTTCGAGGGCGGCTGCTACGCCAAGTGCATCCGGCTCTCGGAAGAAGCCGAGCCCGAGATCTACGCCGCCACTAATCGTTTCGGCGCCGTGCTCGAGAACGTCACCTTCGATCCGCTCACGCGGGTTTGCAATTTCGACGACGAGACCAAGACCGAGAACACGCGTTCGGCCTATCCGCTCGAGTTCATGTCAAAGGCCTCGCGCACCGGTCGCGCCGGTCAGCCCAAGAACATCATCTTCCTGACCGCCGACGCATTCGGCGTCATGCCGCCGATCGCCAAGCTCACGCCCGCGCAGGCGATGTATCACTTCCTTTCCGGCTACACCGCCAAGGTGGCCGGCACCGAGAAAGGCCTGGTCGGAGTCGAGCCCGAGTTCTCCACCTGCTTCGCGGCGCCGTTCCTGCCGCGCCCGCCGGCCGAATACGGCGACCTGCTGCGCAGCCTGATCGCCAAGCACAACGTCGACTGCTGGCTGGTCAATTCGGGCTGGACCGGCGGCATCTACGGCGTTGGCCGCCGCATGCCGATCAAGGCGACGCGCGCGCTCGTCACCGGCGCGCTCGACGGCTCGCTGCGCAATGCGAGCTACCGTACCGATCCTTACTTTGGCTTCTCGGTGCCGACCTCGGTGCCGGGTGTCGAGCCGCATCTCCTTTATCCGATGAAGACCTGGAAGGACAAAGCCGCGTTCGACGAGACCGCGCGCAAGCTGGTGCGCATGTTCCAGGAGAACTTCGTCAAGTACGAGAAGCACGTCGACGCCGACGTGCGCGCCGCCGCACCCGAGGTGCGCATCGCGGCGGAGTAGGCGGCGATCGCCGTACCGTTTCGAAAGGGCGGCCCTCGGGCCGCCCTTTTTCGTTGATGATAGTGCAGCGACGTCGCAATCGCGGGAGCTTGTCGATGGGCGCCGATCAACGCATGTCGCGCGTGCTCGCTGACCTGCGGCCGGAGACTGCAGTTCCGGCCCGCGAAAGCCCAGCACAGACGCTCGCGGAACGCATGGAGTACTACGCGACGCCCGGCGCGAGCATCGGCGTGATCGATGACGGCGCGCTCGTATGGGCGAGCGGCTTCGGCGTGCGCATGATGGGAACGGCGGACGCGGTAACGGCGACGACGCCATTCCAGGCCGGCTCGATCAGCAAGCCGGTGTTCGCGCTCGCGGTGATGCGTCTGGTTGAACAAGGCACGCTCGATCTCGACGCCGACGTGAACGGCTATCTCTCCTCCTGGCGAGTGCCGGCCAATGGCGGCTGGCAGCCGCGCATCACGCTGCGTCAGCTGCTCAGCCACATCGCCGGCACGACTGTGCACGGCTTTCGCGGCTATCCGGCGAGCGGACCATGGCCGACGCCGCTTGAGGTGCTGCAAGGCGTGCCGCCCGCGAATACGCCTGAGGTGATCGTTGATCTGATGCCCGGCCTGGCGTTCCGCTATTCCGGCGGCGGCACCACAATCGCTCAGCAGGTCGTGGTCGACGTGCTTGGCCGGCCGTTCCCTGCTCTGATGCGCGAGCTCATTCTCGATCCTCTCGGTATGGCCGACAGCACCTTTGGGCAGCCATTGCCGGCGCTGATGGCTGCGCGTGCCGCCGTCGCGCATCCGCTCAACGGGCAGCCGCTGTCCGGTGGCGCCCACGTCTATCCCGAAATGGCGGCAGCGGGGCTATGGACCACGGCCGCCGATCTGTCGCGTCTCGCCATCGCGCTTATGCGCACGCTACGCGGAGAGCGGTCGGCGCTCCCGCTCAACGCGGAGAGCGTCCGATCGATGCTGCAGCCGCAGCTTCCCGACCAGACAATCGGCGAGCATTTCGTCGGCATCGGTTGGTACTGCAGCGGGGTGGGCGATGACTTCTGCTTCGGCCACCAGGGCGTCGACGAGGGCTTCCTGGCGGAGATGCGCGTCCTCCCCAATCGCGGCAAGGCCGCGGCGGTGATGATCAATGCCCATGGCTGGCTGCTGCCCGTCGAAATCTTCAAGGCGATCGGGCGGGAATACGGATGGCCTGCCGCGCCGCTCCGCGCTGCTTCGATCGCGATGCCGCCAGGCATCGACTATGCAGGCAGCTACCGAAGCGAGCACGATGTCTTGGCCGAGGTGACGCAATCGGCAGATGGACTGACGCTGAGGCTTGGCGGCCAGATGCCGGTCCCGCTCACGCCCAGCTCGGAGGTGGAGTTTCACGCCGTTGTGCTGAACCTGTTCGTGCACTTCGAAACGGAGAGCGACCGTGCCGTCACGGCGATGACGCTCATGCAGCACGGCAAGGGAATTCGGCTCATCCGTGACCGATGAGCCGTTCGCTCGCAAACGCAACAAGGACGGCCTCGCGGCCGTCCTCGTCGTTTGTGCGCCTCAGTGCCTGCTTCAAGCCTGTCGAGCAAGGCGATTGAAGCGTGCCTTCTGCTCGTCGCTGAGCGACCCATAGAACCGATCGAGCGCCGGCTGCACCGTGTCCAATGCCTCGAGTGTTGCCTTGAGCCGCCGCTCCATCGCGGCGACGCGGGCAGGGGCGGTCAGGTTCTGCTCGCTCTCGCAGTCGGCCTTAAGGCGCTCGGCTGCTCTGCGCGAAGTATCTTCGAGCGCGTCGAGTGCGCTCTCTTGGTCTTGCGACGGCTGAATGGCCTGCTTGATCCGCTCGATTGGGAAGCGGCCGGCAGCTTGCGTGTTGCACATTTGGTTCGCATCCGGCCGTGCCGCAGCCCGCGAGCGTCGCGGCTCGTCCGGAATGGCGTCAAAGCGTGCCTTCTGCTCATCGCTCAGCGAACTGTAGAACCGCTCGAGCGGAGGCTGGATGGTCGCCAGCGCCTTCAACATGGAGTCGACGCGGGCACGCATGGCGGCGAGCCGTGCAGTGGGCGTGCCCGGAAGGTCGTTCGGGCAAGCCGACTTCATCTCCTCGACTGCGTTGGCGGTAGCGTTCTTGAACCCATCGAGCAAGCCACGCTGCTGATCGTCCAGCTCGATCCTCTGTGTGATGCGCTCGATCGGCCAGTCGGTCAGCGTGGTGGCATCGAGCGAGCAGACTTGCGCGACGCCGCCGGCCGGCACTCGTTGCACGCGGCGGCCCTCGCGGTAGGCCGGGGCACTCGCGTAGGCGCCGCCACCATCATAGGCGTAGGGACCGAACACGCTCACGTAGACGTCGTCATAGGCGTAGGGCCAGAACGTGTCATACGCATACGGCCAGTAGGTGTAGTCGATGTAGTCATCGTAGAAGTACGGCCAGAACACCGGGCCGAGCCAGCCGATCACGAAGAAGTGGCGGTGACCGCGGCGACCATCAAAATGGGCCCAGCGCGGGTCGCCGACGTGCTTCCCCGCGAACTGGCCGCGGAAGTTCGACCGGGCCGAGTCGCGCTTGGAGCCCTTGGATGCGCCAACGAACGCTTGATTACGCAACACCGATTTCTGGATCGCGGTGTTTCGATTTTGTTTGGATGATTGGATCCGGGCGGCCCGCTCGCTGGCGGTGCCCTTGCCGCGCGCTGTCGTGGATGAGCCCTTCTGCAGCGTCGCAGCCGGTGAGCCGGTTATCCCCTGCCGTACCGACCGGTTGATCCCCTGCGACCGAGAGATGCGTGGGGTATTCTGTTGCAGGCTGCGCGTCGTCAGGTTCTGGCGCCCTCTCGGTGCGCTGAACTGCGTCCTCGGTGCAGACCGGATAGACGGAGCTGCGCGGAAGGACGGAGCGGAATGCATGGATCGACCGATCGATCCGCCACCGCCCATGGATCGACCGATCGATCCACCACCGCCCATAGATCGTCCAATCGATCCGCCACCTCCGCCACCACCTCCTCCTCGCCCCTTGTGTTGGGCGTCGGCGGTGGTCGCGACCACCGATGCGACTACGAGACAAGCCGCCGCGATACGAAGGCTGATTGTGAACATGGTAACCTCTCAACGCGCCCCGGACGTCTGCTACAACGTGCGGGCGCCTTTTTGGTTCGCCCCCTAGCTTTGCTAATCAAAGTAAGGCGCGATCGCACGGCGCGCCATGGCCAAGCGCAATGAGAAGATCAATTCGGGTTGTACGCGCCGGCTACTTCCGGTACCGACTTGCCGGCAAATGCCGGTAGCGGTATCGCGACGCAGCCACGCTGCATTGCGGTAGTATTCTTGCGGGTAGGACGTTCGATGCAGGTTCTGGTGGTCGGGGCGGGGGTGGTCGGGCTCGCCTGTGCGCGTGCGCTGGCACTCAAGGGGCACGAGGTCATCGTCGCGGAAGCCGGCAATGCCATCGGCACCATGACCTCCTCGCGCAACAGCGAGGTCATCCACGCCGGGCTCTACTATCCGACCGGGACCAAGCGCGCGGTGCACTGCCCGCGCTCGCGCCGGATGCTCTACGACTACTGCGCCTCCCACGGCGTGCCGCACAGGAAGTGCGGCAAGCTCGTCGTTGCCAGCAACGACAAGGAGGTCGCCGGCATCGAGAGGATCTTCAAGCAGTCGCAGATCAACGGCTGCGAGAACGTGGAGATGATCGATGCCGCCACCGCCAAGCGGCTCGAGCCGCACGCCTATTGCGTGACCGCGATGCTGTCGCCCGAAACCGGCATCATCGACAGTCATTCCTATATGAGGGCGCTGCGCGGCGACCTCGAGGACCGGGGCGGCATGGTGGCGCTCAACACCCCGATCGAGCGGCTGGTGCTGACCACCGATCAATGGCAGGTGCATTTCGGCGGCGCCGATCCGCAGACGATCACGGTCGATGCCGTGGTCAACTCAGCGGGCCTCGGCGCCCAGAAGCTTGCGCGCGCGACCGAAGGCTATCCGCAGAAGCGGGTGCCGCCGCTCTATCTCGCCAAGGGCAACTATTTCTCTTACGGCGGGCGGCCGGTGTTCTCGCGGCTGATCTATCCGGTGCCGATCCCGGGTGGGCTCGGCGTGCATGTGGTGCTCGACATGGGCGGGCGCATGCGCTTCGGGCCCGACGTCGAGTGGATCGGGACCGAGGACTACAACGTCGATCCCGGCCGGGGGGCATCGTTCTATGAGCGCGTGCGCGGCTACTGGCCGGGCCTGCCCGACAACTCGCTGGTTCCTGACTTCTCCGGGATCCGGCCGAAGATCACCGGGCCAGGCGAGCCGCAGGCCGATTTCATGATCGACGCGCCTGAGCACCACGGCGTGCCGGGGCTGGTGCAGCTCTTCGGCATCGAGTCGCCAGGCCTGACATCCTCGCTGTCGCTCGGCGAGGAAGTCACCGACTATCTGTCGAGCTGAGCGCGCCGACTACTGCTTGCCGCTCTTCGCAATAGTCTCGCAAGATCACGCAGACCTGCGATCAAGGAGGAAGCCAATGGCCGATATTCGATTCATCAATCCCGAGACGCTCGCCAAGCCGCCGAGCTACACCCATGTGGTCGAGGTCGTGGGCGCCTGCCGCACCATCCACATTTCCGGCCAGCTTGGCATCGATCTCGAGGGCCGTGTGGTCGGCGACTTCCGGGCGCAAGCCGTGCAGGTGTTCGAGAATCTCAAAGCCGCGCTCGCTTCGGTGGGCGCGACCTTCGAGGACGTGGTGAAGCTCAACAGCTATCTCGCCGACATCACCGACCTGCCGGTGCTGCGCGAGGCACGCGTGCGCTATCTCAACGCCGAAGCGCTGCCAGCTTCGACTACGCTCGCGGTGTCGGGCTTCGCGCGGCCCGGGGCGCTGCTTGAGATCGAGGCGGTGGCGGTGCTGCCGCTTGAGACAACGCGCGCATAGAGCGCGGCGTTGAGCGTATCACTCATTTATGCTGCGGACAGCTCGTCGTGCACGGCACTTCCACGCGCTTGTCGGCGCGACCGCTATAGGCGGCGATCGCCTCCTTAAAACAGCGCCCGCCCTCATTGACGATGCGAATGAGCTGAGTCTTGCTTTCCCAGCCCTGGCATACAACGCGGCTGCCAGCCTCGGCCACGCGAGTGCCGGCCAACGTTGCGGACGCCTCCGCCGCCAACGCCGGAGTCAGCAGGACAGAGTGCGCCGTGTTGATGTGTTGAAGCTGATTGAAATCGATCCATTCGAAGAAGGACGACCCTGCGGTGAGCGAAACCTGAATCGATATGTCGCCTGTCGTCGGACAGGCTCCGATTTTGACCTTTGCGTCTTTGCCGGCGTTGATTTCGCTATAGTCAATCGCGCAGGTGCCGTTCTTCACCCAAAGCTCGTATTGCTGCAACCTGTGAGAGACCTGGGAGTAGGGGATGCCGTGCTTCCAGGCATAGTAGACGTTAAGGGCGGTCGGTGTGGCGCCCATAACAGGCACGGCAATCACTGCCACCTTGATCAGTGTATACCAGCGGCGAAATGAACGGCCCGCCGTGGCTTCCGCAACGAGGGCCGACACCTGCTCTGGCACATTCATGCTCGCCTCCTCGCGATCCAAAGGAACATACCGGTGCCATGCTGACTATTTCGCCAACGTGGCTGAACCGGGGCCAGCATGTTCATGATCCAGTCAGGTACGTTAGAGCGACCACACGAACACGACGGTGACGATCGCCAGCACCGGCAGCAGGATGGCCGTGCTCCAGACCAGATAGCCGAAGAAGCTCGGCATCTTGATGCCGCGCTCGAGCGCGATGGCATAGACCATGAGATTGGGTGCATTGCCGATATACGTCATGGCGCCCATATAGACCGCGCCCATGGAGATGGCGGCGAGCGTTCCGGCGAGCGGCCCCATGAGCTTGGCCGCGTCGCCGCCGGCGAGCTCGAAGAACACCAGGTAAGTCGGCGCGTTGTCGAGGAATGCCGAGAGAATTCCGGTCAGCCAGAAGTAGGCAACCTCATGCGGTGAGCCATCGCCGGCGGTGACGGCCGCGAGCAGCCAGGCGAAGGAGCCATCCTTGCCGGCCTGCAGCATGGCCAGCACCGGAATGATGCACGCGAAGATGCCGGCGAACAGGATCGCGACCTCGACGATCGGATCCCAGGTGAAGCCGTTGGCCTCGCGATGCTCATCGTGAGTGAGGACGAGCGACAAAAACGCGATCCCGAGCAGAACGACATCGCGCAGCGCGTCCTGCAGCTCGAGCTTGGTGCCGTAGATGTCGAAGGCGATGCCGGGCTTCCACAGCGCCGCGCCCAGGATGGCGGCGATGACGCCCGCAATGAGCACAAGGTTGACGGTGCCGCGTACATGCAGATCGAGCGGTGGGTCGGTTTCGCCGACCGTGCTGATCAGGCGGTCCTTGCGGTAGTGCCAGAGATCGAGCGCCAGGAAGGCGATCAGCACGAGGCTCGCGACCAGCACCGTCGGCATCAGCAGATGCCCCGTGGTCCAGAAGAAATCGACGCCGCGCAGGAAGCCGACGAACAGTGGCGGGTCGCCAAGCGGGGAGAGCGCGCCGCCCACATTCGCCACCAGGATGATGAAGAACACGATGACGTGCGTGTTGTTGAGGCGTGCCGCATTGGCGCGGATCAGCGGCCGGATCAGGATCATGGCGGCGCCAGTGGTGCCGACCACGCTCGCGATCGCGGTTCCGAAGACAAGGATGGCAGTGTTGACGAGCGGCGTGCCGCGCAGATAGCCGGTCACCAGAATTCCGCCGGCCACGACATAGAGCGTGAGCAGGAGCACGATGAAGCTTAAGTATTCCGCAAGAAGCGTATGCACCAGCGCGGCGAGCGCGGTTGGTGCTCCGTAAAGCGCCGCCATCGGGGCCAGCGTCAGCGTCGCCCATGCGAAGGCGAGCTTGCCGTAGTGACGGTGCCAGATGCGCGGGAACAGCAGCGGGCCGGTCGCGATGGTGAGCAGGATGCCGATGAACGGCAGCGCCCAGGGCCAGCTGAGCTGCGCGCCGTCGAGCGCAGCCGCATGGGCGATGGAGGGCGTCAACCCGAGCGGGAGTGCGAGGAGCGCGACGTTGCCTAATCGGCGCAGCTCCACTTTCCGCATCAATGCGCCTCGTCCCAATTGTGGGCGGCGCGGGCGTCGACCTGCAGCGGCACAGACAGCGACAGCGCCGGCATCGGTGCCTCCTCCATCACCTTGGTGATCACCGGGAGCGTCTTGTCGACCTCGTTCTCCGGCACTTCAAACACGAGCTCGTCGTGCACCTGCAAGAGCATCTGCGCGTTGAGCTTCTCCTGCGCCAGCGCGGCGTCCATGCGGATCATGGCGCGGCGGATGATGTCGGCCGCGGTGCCTTGCAGCCGCGCGTTGATCGAGGCGCGCTCGTTGAAGGCCCGGATCGTGCCGTTGGAGGCGCGGATGTCGGGATAGTGGCACTTGCGTCCGAACAAAGTGAGCACGTAGCCGTTGTTTTTTGCAAACGTCTTGGTCTCGTCCATGTAGTCGCGGATGCCCGGGAAGCGCTCGAAATACTTCTTGATGTAGGCGCCGGCTTCCTCGCGTGCGATGCCGAGCTGCGCCGCAAGCCCGAACGCCGAAATCCCGTAAATGATGCCGAAGTTGATTGCCTTGGCGCGCCGGCGTACTTCGCCCGGCATGCCCTTGACCGGCACGCCGAACATTTCCGAGGCCGTCATGGCGTGAATGTCGAGGCCGTCGCGGAACGCTTTCTTCAGCTGCTCGATATTGGCGATCTCGGCCAGCAGCCGCAGCTCGATCTGCGAATAATCGGCGGAGACGAGCTTGGTCCCGGGCGCTGCCACGAAAGCACGGCGAATGCGGCGGCCTTCCTCGGTGCGGACCGGGATGTTCTGCAGGTTCGGCTCCGAGGAGGAGAGCCGGCCGGTCGGGGTCGCGGCGAGCGCGTAGCTCGTGTGCACGCGATGGGTCGTCGGATTGACGTAGCCCGGCAGCGCGTCGGTATAGGTCGAGCGCAGCTTCGAGACCTGCCGCCAGTCGAGGATCTTCTGCGGCAAGGCGTGGCCCTGTTCGGCCAGCTCCTCGAGTGCGCGCGCTCCGGTCGACCAGGCGCCGGTCTTGGTCTTGGTGCCGCCCGGCAGCCCGAATTTGCCAAACAGAATGTCGCCGAGCTGCTTGGGGCTCCCCGGATTGAGCGGCTCGCCGGCGAGCTTCTGGATCTCGGCTTCGAGCGCGCCCGCGCGCTGCGCGAACTCGCTGGACAGCCGTGATAGCACCTGCCGATCGATGGATATGCCACGCCGTTCCATGCTGGCGAGCACCTCGACCAGAGGCCGCTCGAGAGTCTCGTAGACCGTGGTCACGTGCTCCGCGGTGACGCGCGGCCTGAGCAGGAGCCATAGTCGCAGCACCATGTCGGCGATCTCGGCCGCGCATTCGGCGGCCTTGCCGATCGGAACATGGTCGAACGTGATCCGCGACTTGCCTGAACCCTTGAGCGCGTTGGCGTCGAGCGCGGTGTGGCCCAGGTAGCGCTCCGACAACGTGTCGATACCGTGACCGGAACGGCCGGCGTCGAGCACATAGGACAGCAGCATCACGTCGTCATAAGGCGCGAGCGTGATGCCGCGCAGCGCGAGCATCTGCAGATCGAATTTGAGGTCCTGCCCGATCTTGAGCACGCCGGCATCCTCGAGCAGCGGCCGCATCGCCGCCAGCGCGTCCTGTTCCGAGATCTGGTCGGGCGCGATCCCGCCCGCGAACAGGCTGCCATTGCCGCCGCCACCAGTGTCGCCGCCCTGGCGGTGCGCGAGCGGCACATAGCAGGCCTCGTTGGGTGCGAGCGCGAGTGAGAAGCCGACGAGTGTCGCCTGCATCGGGTCGATGCTGGTGGCCTGGATATCGATTGCGACCACACCGAGATCGATCGCGCGCGCGATCCATGTCTTGAGCTGTTCGAGCGTGTGCACGGTCTGGTAGCGGGTGCGGTCGACCTTGGCCTTGCGACCGGCGTCGAGCCGGGCGGACACCAGCGCCTGCGGCGTGAGTGCATCCTGCTCCGGGCCCTTCGGCCGATCTTTCACTTTCATGGTGCCGCCTTCGAGCGGCAGCGTCGTCGCCATTGGCGTCGCCGATGCCGGGCGTGCCGACTCTGGGCGTGCCGACTTGGCCGCCTCCTCAGCGGTTCTGCGATCGACTGGCCGCGCGCCCGGTCCGACCTCCGCGTTGGCCTCGATCTCGGCGGCATCGACGCCGGAAAACTCCGCGACGCGGCGGGTGAGCGTGTTGAACTCCATCGCCTTGAGGAAGGCGACGAGGCGCTTGTAGTCGGGCTCGTGCACGGCGAGGTCGCCGAGCGGCACGTCGAGCTTGACCTTGTCGTCGAGCGTGACCAGCCGCTTGGAGAGCCGCGCCTTGTCGGCATTGTCGATCAGGCTCTGGCGGCGCTTCTCCTGCTTGATCTCGCCGGCGCGCGCGAGCAGCGTTTCGAGATCACCGTATTCGGTAATCAGCTGCGCCGCGGTCTTGACCCCGATGCCGGGCACACCTGGCACGTTGTCGGTCGAATCCCCGATCAGCGACTGGACCTCGATCACCTTCTCGGGCGGCACGCCGAACTTCTCGATCACCTCCGGGATGCCGATCTTCTTGTCCTTCATGGTGTCGTACATGACGACGCAGTCGTTCACGAGCTGCATCAGGTCCTTGTCGGACGACACGATGGTGGCGCTGGCGCCGATCGCGCAGGCCTGGCGCACATAGGTCGCGATCAGGTCGTCGGCCTCGAAGCCGGCCTGCTCCAGGCACGGCAGGTCGAAGGCGTGCACCGCGTGACGGATGAATCCGAACTGTGGGATCAGGTCGTCGGGGGCGGGCGGCCGGTGGGCCTTGTAGTCGGCGTAGAGCTCATTGCGGAACGTGTGTTCCGATTTATCGAACACGACCGCCAAGTGAGTAGGCTGATCCTCCGGCTTCATGTCGCGCAGCAGCTTCCACAGCATGTTGCAGAAGCCGAGCACGGCGTTGACCTGCAGCCCGTCGGACTTGCGGGTCAGCGGCGGCAGCGCGTGGTAGGCGCGGAAGATGTAGGACGAGCCGTCGACCAGGAAGACATGGTCGCCCTCCTTAGGCGCGCGGGCGGCGACGGGAGCGGAAGAGGCGGGCTTGGCTTTTGGCGCTGGCATGATGGACCCAATGTGGTCCGTCCGGCCCGCCTTGGCAACGGTCGGGAGAAAACCTGGGATAAGTCTGCGGCTATCGTGCCGGCTGCAGCGCGAGCTTGGCCTTGGCCGGTTCCTCGGGCGCCAGCCAGAAGCGCGCCGGGCGCTCGAACAGGAAGGTGAGGTGGATCGCCCGCGCCACCCAGAACATCATGAGCGCGCCGAGCACGCCCGCCACTGTCACCAGGGCCGAGATGGTGCCGACATCGCTGATCCAGCCAAGCTTGATCAGCAGGGCGCGGCTTGCCGCCATCGGCAGGAAGAATGCGAGATAGATGACGATCGAGTTCTGCCCGCAATAGCGCAGTGGCTTGAGCAAGTCGATCGTCGCCATCAGGGCCGCCAGGGTCACAACCGCAGCCGCGCCGGCGAGGCCGAGCGCGAGCGAAATGAGCCCCAGGTCGGCATAGCCGTTGAAGACCAGGACGCCGTTCACGAGCCCCCACGCGCCAAGCAGCGCCAGCGCAGCTTCGGGGAGGGTTTGCGCCTGCTGCGCGAACGCAAAGATGCGCGGCGCCAGCAGGTAGCCGGTGTAGAAGTAGACGAAGCGGTCGGCGAATTCGTCGATCACGGTCCAACCGGTCGCAATCGGCGCGATCTCGAGCGCGGCGGCGGCGAGCCAGATCACCCAGGCGGGGACGCGCCCGTGCGCTAGCTTGGTGACGACGAAGAAGATCGGCAGGAGATAGATGAACCAGAGCGTGCCGAAGGGCTCGACGAACGACTGGGCGTAGAGCCACAGGGTGCCGAGCGCGCCGTGCTCCTGAACGAACAAGGGCGACTTCACGCCGAACTGGATGGCAGTCCATAGCAGGTAGAAGTAGACGAAATGCACGACCTTGCGGTCGAGATAAGTGCGCCAGTCGCGCTCGATCACGCGCGCCAGGAACAGACCTGAAATCAGGAAGAAATCCGGCATACGGAACGGCTTGGCGAACGCCACGACGCTGTGCAGCCAGCCCTCCTGGCCAAGCGTGTTCCCGACGCCAAGCGTCGAATGCATCATCACCACGAAGATGATGCAAAAGCCCTTGGCGTAGTCGACCCAGCCGACCCGTTCCGTTATGTCAATTGCACTCATGAGCCCTGCTATTTCCAATCGACTTTGTCTCATATACGCAGGAACCAGTTTCACTCTTCTTTACCGATTCACCGACAGAGCCAGGGACGTTGTTAAGCGCGCCTTAACCACATGACGTTCACCGAGCCGCTGCCGATCGATGCCGCGCTGCCGCAGCTTGCGGCCGCGCTTGCTGGGAGCAATGTGGCGGTGCTGGTGGCTCCGCCCGGAGCCGGCAAGACCACGCGGGTGCCGCTGGTGCTGGCGCGCGAGCCGTGGGCAGAGCGCCGGAAGATCATCGTGCTCGAGCCGCGACGGCTCGCGGCCCGTGCTGCCGCCGCCCGCATGGCGTCGACGCTCGGGGAGGCGGTCGGCGACACCGTGGGCTACCGGGTGCGCTTTGCCTCCAAGGTGTCGCGCAAGACCCGCATCGAGGTCGTCACCGAGGGCGTGTTCACCCGCATGGTGCTGGAAGATGCGTCGCTCGAGGACGTGGCGGCGCTGCTGTTTGATGAGTTCCACGAGCGCTCGCTCGATGCCGACTTGGGGCTCGCGCTGGCGCGCGATGTACAAACAGGATTGCGCGAGGATCTTCGCATCCTGGTGATGTCGGCGACCATTGATGGCGCCCGGGTGGCGAAGCTTCTGGGCGACGCGCCGGTCATCGAGAGCCACGGCCGTGCCTATCCGGTCGAGACGCGTTATCGCGGACGCGATCCGCGCGCGCCGATCGAGCGTGCGGTCGCCGATACGGTGATCGAGGCGCTGCGGCTAGAGAAGGGTTCGGTGCTGGCGTTCCTGCCGGGGGCCGGCGAAATCCGCCGGACCGAAATGTTCTTGCGCGAGCGCATCAGCGACCCGGCAGCCGACGTGGTGGCGCTCTACGGCGCGCTCGAAGCCGACGTGCAGGATCGCGCCATCGCGCCCGCGCCGCCGGGCCGGCGCAAGGTCGTGCTGGCGACCGCGATCGCGGAGACCTCGCTCACCATCGAGGGCGTGCGCATCGTCGTCGACAGCGGGCTTGCACGCGTGCCGCGCTACGAGCCGGACGTCGGGTTGACGCGGCTCGAAACCGTGCGGGTCTCGCGTGCCTCGGCCGATCAGCGCCGTGGCCGCGCTGGTCGCACCGAACCCGGTGTGTGCTACCGGCTGTGGGACGAGCCGCAGACGGCGTCGCTCGCGCCTGCCAATATGCCGGAGATTCTTGCGGCCGATCTTTCAAGTCTGGCGCTCGACCTTGCGCACTGGGGCGTCGCAGATCACGCAACACTTGCCTTTCTCGATCCGCCGCCGCGTGCGGCGCTCAATGAGGCCAAGGCACTGCTCAATGAGCTTGGTGCGATCGACCGCGATGGTCGCATCACCGAGGAGGGCCGACGGCTGCGGCGGTTGCCGCTGCCGCCGCGGCTCGCCCGCATGGTGGTCGACGCCGGCGATGACGCCGCGCTCGCGGCCGACATTGCGCTTCTCCTCACCGAGCGCGGTCTTGGCGGCAACGACGTCGACCTCGCGCATCGCCTCGATGAATTGCGCCGCGATCGCTCACGCCGCGCCCAGGACGCACGCGCAATGGCGAGACGCTGGGCGGAAGTGGCAAATGCAGGCGCTGATGATGCGAAGGTCGGTGCCACAACGTTCCCTCCCCCCTTGCGGGGGAGGGACAGGGAGAGGGGTGACGACAGACGCCTGACCCCCGGCGTTCTGCTCGCGCTCGCCTATCCGGACCGCATCGCGAAAACCCGCGGCGCAAGCGGCGCGTTCCTGCTCGCCAACGGCCGTGGCGCCAATCTCGATCCTGCATCCGCCCTGTCGCGCGAGCCTTTTCTTGCAGTGGGCGAGATCGCCGGCACCGCTGCGCAAGGTCGCATCCTGCTTGCGGCCGCGCTCCCGCTGGTGGACATCGAGGCGCATTTCGGCGACCGCATCGAGCACCGCGACCAAGTGACATTTGACGAGGCGAGCGCGAGCCTGCGCGGGCGGCACCTGCGCCGCCTTGGTGCGCTCGTGCTCGCTGACCGACCAAGCCGAGTTCAGCCGGACGACGACACTCCGCGTCTCTTGGCCGAGGGGATCGCGCGCATCGGCATCGACAAGCTGCCCTGGACGAAATCGCTGCGGCAGTGGCGTGACCGCGTGATGTTCCTGCGCCGCCATAATTTGCCCAAATCGGCTATAGCCGACTTGGGTGGCGAGGAATGGCCGGATCTGTCGGACGCGGCGCTGACGGCAACTGTCAACGACTGGCTCGAACCAATCCTCATGCTCAAGACGGCGGTTGATCAGGTTCATATTGATGAATTCACCAACGCGCTCGAGGTTCTGCTGCCATGGAAATTGCGCCGGCGGCTCGACGCCGAAGCGCCCGCCCATTTCGCCGCGCCCTCCGGCTCGTCCGTGCCGATCGACTACGAGGCGGAGGAAGGGCCGAAGCTCTCGATCCGTGTCCAGGAGTTGTTCGGTCTCGACCGCCATCCCGCGATCGCGGGCGGGCGTGTGCCGCTCGTGATCGAGCTTCTCTCGCCCGCGCATCGGCCGGTGCAGGTGACGCGCGATCTGCCGGGCTTCTGGCGCGGCAGCTACGCGGCGGTCAAAGCCGAGATGAAGGGCCGCTATCCCCGCCACCCCTGGCCCGATGACCCCTTGTCGGCGCCGGCAACGCGGCGTGCCAAGCCGCGCGGGCAATAGATTCAAGTTTAACAAACCGGTTCAGCGGCGCCTCACCACGTTGCTGGAAGCGCAACTCCGTTAGGCCCGTCTTGGTGCGCGCGGGGGCAAGATGACGGGCCACATTGGGTGAGCCCTATGGATCGCATTCTCTTCGGTGCGTTGCTGCTTCTCGGCGTCGGCGTGCTGTCGGTACGCTACCTCGATCAGAAGGGCCGTGCGCCCGCCAACGCCGCGCCCGTCCAGGCCGTTTCGCCATCGTCCAACACGACGTCGGCGAACACGCGCAGTTTCGTCGTGCAGGCGAACGGCGGGCATTTTGCGGTGGACGCGCGCGTCGATGGTCGCCGCATCCCGTTCATGATCGACACCGGCGCCTCGCAGATCACGATCCGGGAAAGCGACGCGTCGCGTCTCGGGTTCCATCCGAAGGAGCGCGACTACACGATCCGCATCAACACCGCAAACGGCGTCGGCCGTGCCGCCCAGGTCGATCTGCGCATGGTCGAGGTCGGCGACATTCTGGTGCGTGACGTGCCGGCGCTCGTCGTTCCCGACAATGTGCTCAACGTAAACCTGCTCGGCATGACGTTCCTGTCGCGCGTGCGCTGGTCGCACGAGCGCGGCCGGCTGATGCTGGAGCAGTAGTGCCTCGACCTCATGCGCGGGCTTAAGCCCGGCGCTTGTGCTGCAAGCCCCAATTCGCCAACGCGTCAAGCGAGGGTATGAGGCTGCGGCCATAGTCGGTGAACGCATATTCGGTCGCCTGCACAGCACCTTCATAAAATTGTCGTCTTGACACAATGCCGTCGGCTTCAAGCTCGCGCAGATGCGCGGACAGGACTTTGTCCGAGACGCCGGGAATGTCGCGCTTGAGGTCGCCGAACCGCCGCGCACCATTTCGCAGCTCGCACAGGATCGAGGGCTTCCATTTACCGGCGATGATTTCGATCGCCGTATTCACGGGGCATTCCAGATTTTGATCGACGATCTCGTCCGACACGACCGCTTACCTCCGCGTGCGCGCTTTCATGGTCGTAAGTTATTGCGAACTCCACGAGCATGCCACAGTTAGATGAGCGCTCCACCTAACCTCGTGGGGGGGGGAAGCACGACATGACGCGTCGATTGGAACTATGGCTGCTCGCTGCGGCAGCGATCTTATGGTTTGCCGGGAGCCCCATCGTCGGGCAGGAGCGGGAAGCACAGCCTGGTGGTCGTGGCGTCGACGCGTTCGATCCCATCGCCACGGTTCTGCAAGGTCCGCGCTGCCTCAATTGCCACCCGCGCGGAGATCGCCCAAAGCAGGGCGATGATCGGCATATTCATTTGATGAACGTGCAGCGCGGGACTGAGGATGCGGGTGTTCCCGCCATGCGTTGCGTGACCTGTCATCAAACGCGCAACAACGACCTGGCCGGTATTCCAGGTGCGCCGCACTGGCACTTGGCGCCTGTCTCTATGGGCTGGGACGGCCTCAGCAAGGGCGAGCTGTGCCGGACGCTCCTTGACCCGAGCAAGAACGGTGGACGGGGCGTTGCCGATCTCGTGCAGCACATGACCGGCGATGCGCTTGTTCAATGGGCGTGGAACCCGGGGCGCGGCCGGACTCTGCCCACGCTCTCCGTCGATGACTTCAAGGCTGCGCTCGAGCAATGGGCCGCGGTCGGCGCGCCCTGTCCGAATTGAGGGAGTGATCAATGAGCATCACCGCGTCATCCACATTGTCGCGCCGCGACGTGCTTCACGGTGTTGCCGCCTCCGCCGTTGTGATCGTTGTTGGACGGCTCGCTCAGACCGAAGTGCTCGCGCAATCCGCGGCAAGCGCCCTAGCGATTAACGCCTATGTCGCAATCGCGCCTGACGGCAGGGTGACCTTGCAATGTGCCCATTCCGAGATGGGGCAGGGAATCTACACCACCTTCGCGGCGATCATCGCCGACGAGCTCGAAGCCGATTGGTCGAAATGCGACGTCGTGTTCTCGCCGGCCGCGCCGCCCTATCGCCACCCGGTCTATAACTGGCAATTCACCGGCAATGCGGAGTCGATCCGGTCCTATCACGTGCTTATTCGCAAGATGGGTGCCGCTGCGCGCGAGATGCTGATCGCGGCGACCGCGGACCGGCTGCGCGTGCCGCCAGCTGAGCTGATCGCGCGCGAGGGCATGGTGCGTCACGCCGCGAGCGGGCGGGCCCTCGGCTTCGGCGAGATTGCGGCCGCAGCGGCGGCCAGGCCGGTGCCGGCGGAGCCGCGCGTCAAACCGGAGAGCGAGTGGCGCATCGTTGGCGGCGGGCGATCGCTGCCGCGCCGCGACATCCCGGCCAAGGTCGAAGGCTCGGCCGTGTTCGGGATCGACATCAAAGTGCCGGGAATGGTGCATGCCGCGGTCGCGAGCGCGCCCATGATTGGCGGCAGGCCTGCGTCGATCGACGAAGCCTCGGTCCGCGGCATGAACGGCGTCATCAGGGTGCTGCCGCTCGACAGTGCCGTCGCTGTCGTCGCCGAGCACTATTGGCAGGCACGGCTTGCGCTCGAGCGACTCAACGTCACTTGGCAGGCGGGACTTGGCGGATCGTTCGATGACGCCGCGATTGATGCCATGTATCGCAATGCATTTGCGCGCGACAGTGGCTGGGCCGAAGCCGAAAAGCAGCGCGACGCGCTAGCGATGCTTGCGGGCTCGAGTCGCGTCATTGAAGCCGAGTACCGCTCGCCATGGCTTTCGCACGCGCCGATGGAGCCTATGAATGCCACGGTCTCGGTGACCGAAGCTGGCGTCACCGTGTGGGCGCCGACGCAGGGCATGCAGATGACACAGATCGTGCTGGCGCGCGCCCTGCAGATCCCGTCCGAGAAGATCACGATCCACCGTACTTACCTGGGCGGCGGTTTCGGGCGGCGGCTGTTGGCCGACTTCGTCCTGCAGGCCGCGCTCTGCTCCAAGGCGGTGGGCCGCCCGGTCAAGCTGATCTGGGCGCGTGAGGAGGACATCAAGCAGGACTGGTTCCGCCCCGCATTCCTGGACAAGGTCCGGGCGACGCTCGGGGCTGATGGGCTGCCGGCTGCGATCCACCATCGCCTCGTGGCGCCGAGCATCCTCGCGCCGGTTTCGCCGGTGCCGATCAACCCGGGCACGGTCGATGGCCTTGCCGTCGAGGGCTTGGTCGAACATCCATACAGAATTCCGCATCGTCGCGTCGACTACCATATGCTGCAGGTACCAATTCCGACCATGGTGCTGCGCACGACCGGCCACGGACCCAACAACTTCGCGCTCGAATCCTTCATCGACGAGCTGGCGCGCGCCGCCGGTCGGGATCCTTACCAATATCGCCGACTTCTCCTCTCCGACGATGCGGCTGCGCTCGCGGTGCTCGATCGCGCGGCGATGCTCGCGAGTTGGGGCAAAGCGGCTCCGGGACGATTCCAGGGCCTCGCGTTTGCGGACGCCTTCGGGTCCTATCTATGCCAGGTGGTCGAGCTGTCGATCGTCGATGGTGCGATCAAGCTTCACAAGGTGACCTCTGTCTGCGATCCGGGCCGCGTGCTCGACCGCGTGAACGCGGCGGCGGTCATCGAAGGAGGCGTGGTGTGGGGGCTCTCGGCCGCACTTTATTCCGAGATCACATTCGACCGGGGCCAGGTGCGCGCCACCAATTTTGATGGCTACCGCGTGGTGACGCTGCCCGACACGCCCGAGCTGGTCACCGATTTTCTAGAGAACAGAAGCGCCATCGGCGGGCTTGGCGAAGTCGGCCCGGTTTGCGTGCCGGCGGCGCTGTGCAACGCGCTGTTCGCCGCCACCGGCCGGCGGCTTCGCCGTTTGCCGCTTGCTGCCGAGCGCGTGTTCACGGTCTACGGCAAGATCTTCAGCTGAAGGGCAACCGCCATGGCAAGGTTCAATTTCACGCTCAACGGCTCGCGCGCCGAGGTCGACGTCGATCCGTCAACTCCGCTCCTGTGGGTCCTGCGGGATCATCTGGGGCTCACCGGCACCAAGTTCGGCTGTGGTGTCGCGCAATGTGGCGCCTGCACCGTCCACGTCAACGACGAAGCCGTACGGTCCTGCGCCTACACGATCGACGCAGTCGAGGGCGCGCGCGTGACCACCATCGAAGGTCTTTCGAATAGCGGGCCGCATCCGCTACAGAAGGCCTGGATCGAACATCAGGTGCCGCAGTGCGGCTATTGCCAGCCGGGTTTCATCATGGCCGCAGCCGCGCTCATCAGGCAGCAGCCGAGACCAAGCGAGGCCGATATCGAGGCCTCGATCACCAACATCTGTCGTTGCGGCACCTACGCCCGCATCAAGCGCGCGATTCTGGCGGCGGCGGGTTAGTTCCCTGCCCCACCTTTCCCGCAGGTCGGAGCTGCGCTATGTCCTCGTCGCCGGCGAGATCGCCCGAGGACCAACATGTTCCCCAAACCCAAGCCCGCGCTGACGCCCAATACCTATGCCTATGAATCGGAACCGCTGGTGAAGCCCACCGGCTTCCGCGAATACGACGCGCGCTGGCTGCTGGGCAGCGAGATCAACCTGATGGGCGTGCAGGCGCTCGGCATGGGGCTTGGCACGCTGATCCGCGAGCTTGGCGTGCGGCCCGAGATCGTCACCGGCCACGACTTCCGCGGCTATTCGGCCTCGGTGAAGAACTCGCTGGTGTCGGGCCTCCTGGCGGCGGGCTGCAAGGTGCACGACGTCGGCCTTGCAGTGACACCGATGGCCTATTTCGCGCAATTCGAGCTCGATGTGCCGTGCGTCGCCATGGTCACTGCCTCGCACAACGACAATGGCTGGACCGGCGTGAAGATGGGCGCCAACCGGCCGCTGACGTTTGGACCGGATGAGATGACCCGGCTCAAGGAGATTGTGCTTGAGGCGCGCTTCGACCTGAAGGCCGGCGGCTCCTATCATTTCGTCGAGAATTTCCCGGAACGCTACATCGCCGACCTGACCAAGCGGCCGAAGCTCAAGCGCCGGCTCAAGGTCGTGTGCGCCTGCGGCAATGGCACCGCCGGCGCATTCTCACCCCGCGTGCTCGAGGCGATCGGCTGCGAGGTGGTGCCGCTCGACTGCGAGCTCGACCACACCTTCCCGCGCTACAATCCCAACACCGAGGACATGAAGATGCTGCACGCCATGCGTGACGCCGTGCTGGCGCACAAGGCCGATGTGGGTCTCGGCTTTGACGGCGACGGCGATCGTTGCGGCGTGGTCGACAACGAGGGTGATGAGATTTTTGCCGACAAGGTCGGCGTCATGCTGGCGCGCGACATCTCGGCGCTGCAGAAGGGCGCGACCTTCGTGGCCGATGTGAAATCGACCGGCCTGTTCATGACTGACCCGGTGCTGCTGGGGAACGGCGCCAAGACCGACTACTGGAAGACCGGCCACTCGTACATGAAGCGCCGCGTCAACGAGATCGGCGCGGTCGCGGGCTTCGAGAAGTCGGGCCATTTCTTCTTCAACAAGCCGATGGGCCGCGGCTATGACGACGGGCTCATTTTCGCGCTCGCGGTCTGCGACATGCTCGATCGCAATCCGGGAAAGAGCATGGCCGATCTCAAGAACGCGCTGCCAAAGACCTGGTCGTCGCCGACCATGTCGCCGCATTGCGCTGACGAGACCAAGTATGGCGTGGTCGACCAGGTCGTCGCGCATTTCGAGGCGGAACAGAAGAACGGCGGCAAGGTCGCCGGCCAGCCGATCCGCGATCTTGTCACCGTCAACGGCGTGCGCGTCACGGTCGAGGACGGCACCTGGGGGCTGGTGCGCGCCTCCTCCAACAAGCCCGAGTTGGTCGTGGTGGTTGAGAGCCCGGTCTCGGAAACGCGCATGCGCGACATGTTCAAGGCGGTCGACGCCGTGCTGCGCACCCACAAGGAAGTCGGGGAATATAATCAGACGATTTAGTGTGTCGTCCGTTGGTTCGCGCGAAGGGGGCCCATTTTATGAGAGCCGTTGCCTATGGCCCTGGATCCCAGGTCTTCCTTCGGTCGCCCGGGACACGTAACGCATGACTCGTGTCCCGGGCGAGCGCAGCGAGACCCGGGAACCAGGGCCATGCGTGACGGCTCTCCACTTGATCAGAGCCGCCGCGTTATTCTTCTGTCATCCTGTTATAACCCCGCCCCGTAGATCACCCGCTTGGCTCCAGGCCAGCTGACCCGATAGCCGAACTCGACCGCCTTTTCCTCATCCGGCGTCAGCGACATGTCCCAGGCCAGCACGCCGCGCTTGTCCTCGACATCACGCCGGGTTGGCGCCGTGCGGCCCTGCAGCTCGATTTTGATCGCGTCATTCTGCGACACCGGGATCTGGTCGAGCACGCTGAGCTGGATCGGTCGCTGGTGCAGGTTCTTGACCGTGATGCGATAGTTGCGCACATCGGTCTTCGAGGTCGAGATCAATCCGGTTTCGCCGCGCTTGTCCTCGATGATCGCGTGGCGCACGCGGACCATGTCGTCGACGCCGAAGCCGAGCTCGTGTTCCTCGCCCGGCGCCAGCAGCGGCAATCGGCCGTTGCCGACAAAGGTCGCATCGCGAAACAGTGCCACCGTGCCGGGCAGCAGTGGTGTGCCGCGCGCCGTGGTCAGCTTGGCATAGAGGTACGCCTTCTGCTCGGCCTTGGGGACCGTGCGCACGGTCAGAGTCGGATCGAGCGCCAAATCGTCGATCTGCACGCGCTTCATCTCGCCGGTCGATGGCACGGCGACGCGGCCCGCAATGGCATAGACGGCCTGGAACGCTTGCATCTCAATCCGAGCACGGACTTCGCCCGCCTGTTTACTCTCGTCGGCGCGCTCGCGGGCCTCCTGAGGGGATTGATCGCGCTCCTCCTGAGCGAACCGGTCCATGAGGCGCCCGGAGCCGTCCGCCGGTGCCTGCTGGCGCGGGGGCGGCGCATCGGGCACGTAGTCGACCGTCATAGGGTGGAGAATGGGAGCGGCGCTGCCCGCGCCTGGCCGCGCCGTTGACAAGGCGAGCTGAACATCATCCCAGCTCTCGCCGGTCTTCTGCTGGATCGATGCGCGGCGAATGAGCTGCAGCTTGGCGGGCTCATCTCTGGTACCGGTTGACAGGCGCGCGTCGTAGAACGGCGTCCACGACGCCATCTGCACCTGATAGCGGATGGTGAGCTCGGCATCGAGCGGGGCTCCCGCGTTGACGAACACCTTGACCTCGGTGCGCTCCTCCTGAGCGGGCGCCAGCGTTGCCAGTTTGCCGGTGAGGTCGGCGATCTGGCGGTCAGTCTCGCGCATCTTGATCTGCGCCTCGAGGACGCTCTTCTGCGCTTCGGCGCTACGCTGGCCGATCAGGGCGAACAGCTGCGACCAGTCGGGCTGCGATGCCGCGCCTTTGGGCGCCGGCGGCTGGGTCGGGAGCTGCGCCAGGTTGGTGATCAACGTCTTCTGCGCCTGCGCCGCCTCCACGCCGGCCTGCAGCACGGCTCTCTCGTCCTTGAGCTTCTCGATGGCATCCTCGATCTGCTTGCGCTCAGTGGCCGCCATGGCGGCATCCGTGCGTGGCACAGATACGCGCCGTGTGTCGACCGAGCCGATCTCCAGCATGCCGGTCGCCTTGCCTTCGACCCGGATGGAGCCGGACACGGCTTGGGCGGGCAAATCGGTGAACAGGATAGCGTGCTCGCCGCGCTCCATTGTCACGCGGCCGACGCGCATCACTTCGGCGCCGATGGGATAGACCGTGACGGCATCAATACGCGAGGTCGCGCTGATGTCGGCGGCCATGATGCTGGCTGTGGATGCGAGCAGGAGCGATGTGGCAATCAACAAACGCATATGTGCCTCCTTCAATGCCCATCGTTGAGCAATGCGCTCTGGAGCGTAATAGCGTTCGTGTCGTCAGTGTGACGCCGGACGTTCGGATCTGCGACGTTACCGCGTTGTAATGATTGAGCGTAATCGGGAAGTCGGCCCGAGCGTGGTGGTCGAGAGCCCGGTCTCGGAAACGCACATGCGCGACATGTTCAAGGCGGTCGACGCCGTGCTGCGTACTCATAAGGAAGTCGGCGAGTACAATCAGACGATTTAGCGCCTGGGCTCCGTTCGTTTGGGATCCGTTCGTTCCCGCGCAAGCGAGAACCCAGGGGCCACATGTGCTGAAGAGCTGAGTCCCCGCTTTCGCGGGGACGAACGGGAGAATGATCGTCGGTCAGAATGAGACTCTGAAAAAGTCCCCTTCGGCTTATAACCCCGCTCCGTAGATGACCCGCTTGGCTCCAGGCCAGCTGACCCGATAGCCGAACTCGACCGCCTTTTCCTCATCAGGCGTCAGCGCCATGTCCCAGGCCAGCACGCCGCGCTTGTCCTCGACATCGCGCCGCGTTGGCGCCGTGCGGCCCTGCAGCTCGATCTTGATCGCGTCATTCTGCGCCACCGGGATCTGGTCGAGCACGCGTAGCTGGATCGGCCGCTCGTGCAGGTTCTTTACGGTGATGCGATAATTGCGCACATCGGTCTTCGAGGTCGAGATCAATCCGGTTTCGCCGCGCTTGTCATCGATCACGGCATGGCGCACCCGGATCATATCGTCGACGCCGAAGCCGAGCTCGTGCTCCTCGCCGGGCGCGAGTAGCGGCAGCTGGCCGTTGCCGACAAAGGTCGAATCGCGAAATAGCGACACCGTGCCGGGGAGAACGGGCGTGCCGCGCGCCATAGTCAGCTTGGCATAGAGGTATGCTTTCTGCTCGGTTTTGGGGACCGTGCGCGCGGTCAGGGTGGGGTTGAGCGCAATGTCATCGATCTGCACGCGCTTCATTTCGCCCGTCGCCGGCACAGCGACGCGGCCCGCAATGGCGTAGACCGCCTGGAAGGGTTGTGCTTCAACCTCGGTGCGGATCTCGTCGACATTGACGATGGTCTCTTCCCGCCGATTCTTCTCACTGGCGGCTTTGGCGAAGTGATTGCTCTGGCCGTCAGCGCGCTCGCCGGCGGCGTCCCCATCCATGAGGCCGCGCCCGTAGCCCATTGGCTGGCGCGGGAGCTGCGGCTGTGCATCGGGTGCGTAGTCGACCGTCATGGGGTTGAGAATGGGGGCCGCACTGCCAGCGCCCGGCCGCGCAGTCGACAGGGCGAGCTGGACGTCATCCCAGCTCTCGCCGGTCCGCTGTTGGATCGATGCACGGCGGATGAGCTGCAGCTTGGGCGGCAGGTCTCTGGTGCCAGTTGACAGGCGCGCATCGTAGAACGGCGTCCATGACGCTGCCCGCACCTGATAGCGGATGGTGAGATCGGCATCGAGCGCGCCGGCCGCGTTGACGAACACCTTCACTTCGGTGCGCTCCTCCTGGGCCGGCGCCACCGTGGTCAGCTTGGGTGTCAGGTCGGCGACCTGGCGGTCGGTCTCGCGCATCCTGATCTGCGCATCAAGGATAGTCTTCTGCGCCTCTGCGCTGCGTTGCCCGATCAGGGTGAAGAGC
>Ga0209488_10000449_pt1 | contig 34403 bp, 50 predicted proteins | sample Rivendell_Oct201_8_FD_188349 | JGI IMG/M metagenome (GOLD analysis project Ga0209488, IMG submission 188349) | Vadose zone soil microbial communities from the Eel River Critical Zone Observatory, Northern California, USA -... | ecosystem: Environmental > Terrestrial > Soil > Vadose zone >...
CGAGATGGTGATACATGTACGATGCCGCGTCCCAGAGCCGTCTAGCGGTCGGTCGTAGATGGCCATGGTCAAGATAGACGGCATCCGTTACTATGCGGATGGCTGCAGCTGAGCCAAACGTTACAAGTTATATTCCTTTTTTCCCCTGCGTACGCCAGTTGGATCGAGTGTTTATATGTGAAACACGGTGGGTGGTTAACTTCATAACATTAATATAAGCTTCGGCGCATGCCCGCGACTCTGAAATGGCTCTCGCGGTTATCAGTGACCATGCGCGACACATCACGGGATCCATGTTACTGTACTATACTTTCGGCATACCTCTCACCGTGGGCTGTACAGTACATCCTGGCTTGATGACTGAAAAGCCCGATACCCCACGAGCTGCTGGTTTTTTTCACCGCACATACACACGGAATTTTACAAGACTTGCATGTACTCCAGATTTTTCATTTCATGTGGTTGGCACGAAGTGACTAAACAACTATCTCAGCCTGCCGAGAATGCTGTCCCCCTCGGCTACGATTCTCAGGATACATTAGACTTATTCTGAGCTTCTTCATTCACTGTTGGTGCTAGCTGCAAAAATTAAACCAGCTGCAATACGCCAAGCCGCCCGCAGTTAGCGCCCTAAGCCATAGATAGAGCGCTGCGGTGCGCCCGGCATGCCTCGTTCCAAACATGCCTTCCCGGCATATCATGGCTATGCTGTCCATCCGAGGACGCAGTTACCTCGCCCTGCGTCAATTGACTCATAGAAGACACGAGCCGCCGACTCAGAGCTCGCACTCAATCATATCATTCAAGAGCGTCCCTAAGATACGCTTTCCACCCTTGACTTGAACTTTCGACCATCGTGGTGAGTTGACTTCCCTCCCCGTCATGTCCCAGACCGTTTATCGTGACTCTTTCCTAACGGACACAGAAAACCATGGCTAGTCAGTGCATCCAACCAAACCCTGACATAGCGGGAATAGGGGTGAACCTTCAGCCGACCTTATGTCTAATGGCTGACCACCTTCGCAGACCCGCATCAACTTCTACGTGACGATACTCCTGACCGCCGTGATACCAGAAACTGAACGCACGACTGACCTTTTGGATGGGCTATACCAGAATTCCGTATTTTATGGTCTCGGCCTCGTCATCACTGCTGTCATCCAGACCCTGCAGAAGCAGTTAGACCTGTATCATGCAATCTTCGTGATGCAAATTATATTCTCCCTCGATTTCGTCTATGCATACGGTATGACCTGCGTGCAACTTTAATCATTCTCACAAGACTGATAGGTAGCTCAGGCCAGAGAAGATTCATCCGGTCTTCCAGTCGCAATCTCCGCATGAAGATCTTCATCGCGGTTCAGACATTCTCCACAGTGGTGTTCACTGTCTGGTTGTTATATGTTTGGATCAAAGATAGCAGCTTCGGATCGCAGCCAGAGTGCAATCACCTCGTCAAATACGTCCTGTTCTTTGCCAACGTCAGGGCGACTGTGACCTGGCTGCGGGTCCTGTTTATCATCTACCTCGTGACAACCGCTTGCACGCTGTTATTCCGGTTTGGGGTCATCCTCTCTGTTTATTTGGAGGGACTGCGTGAAAATATACACAACAAAGTACGGGAGGCCGTGAGCGGCGCAGACCGGCCGCAAGTTCCGCCAGAACAAGGAGAGGCGACTGTGCGCTCATATGTGAACCTTTCCGTGTTGTAAATATTTGGAATCATATATCTCTGCCGTGGAGTTTCTGACTTACTTTATCATCAGATCAGCCATATATGGTATCGCGACCCTCGAGTTGATTGTATGTAGCATACCGGTTGTCAACATCAACGAAAGCATACTGAGGCAAACTTCAGGTCCAGCGCAATCGTCCAAATATCCAGCCTGGCGAAGGTGCCTGGGGCTTCGGCCAAATCATCGCGCTGGTCTTGATTCTCGGAAGTATCATTGACATCGTGGTGACTATTCGTGAGGGACCCAAGGGACCCACAGGGGAAGGGAATTCTTCTGGAGGAGCTGATAAGTCCGTGTGATGTCATCCCACACTCCGAAGGTCCCATTGGGGTGATCGTATGACACCGGACCAGGCGCGGAAAGAAGACCCTTGGGTGCAGGTGCCTACACACTGTGCACTGGCACCGCCCGGAGTTTCTGTTCCCCGGGTCTTGGCCTTGTTGAGTTCCTGCCTCCGTCATGGCTTCCCTGTTATTACTATTTTTACGGGCTATTTTCTTATTTGATTACAGGTGTCGGATAATTATCATTCTCGACACCCAACGGAAGTGCCAGTAGATGTTGGCCACTCTTCTCGTTAACTTGTCCCACCCGTTACGACTCTGAACGAAATTTCCCGTATTCCTGTTCCGTCTTCTTGATTGCCCCTTTTTTTTGTCCTTGGGAGATACTCATGCCAGTGTTCATGATGGCACAGTCCCTTAACTAGAGCCGCGTGGCAGGCGATGCCAGTGGCATCCTCTACAGTTTTTTGAAATGCGGAGCAGAATGACGCATATGAAGGGTCCTCGCACGTACAGAGAGGGCAGTGATTGTGCTCTTGGTCACCAGGTTAATACCATCAACGTCGCGGATCATTGTCGCGCCAGTACACCTGCACGTGGCACTGGCAGGCTCGGCTCGCTTACCGCGAAGGCGCAAACTCTGGCTGTTTCTTCTATCGCATGGGATCTTGACAACTCTCATGATTACTGTCCATCTGAACCTCTCAAGCTCCGTGCAACAAATAAAACTTGAGTCTTGGAATTCGCTCACCCCATAAGATTTTACGCCTTGCCCGAGCGAATGATTAGGACACCTAAGCTTCACGGCTCTTCGCGCATGATGCCAAGTCAATCGTAATCTGGAGGAACTGTCACACCTCCGCCACGATTTGGTGTCCTACCCTGTTTCAAATTACTCGTTGCAAAGTCACGCCTATGCTGGCTGTACAACACACCTGAGTTGTGCGTTCGGCGAAATCATTCCGACTTGTACTGCATGTCGCTTGTTCCCCTTGGCCCTGTTGACTCGAGGCGCATACAATACGAACACCCCGAGATCCTGTCAAGTTCCGGGGAATTGGTACTCAGTATCCCTAGTATAAGATGTGTGAGCGTGATCGCATTCCACATCTACTCCACTAGTCTCCCGCACGCCCCCGTGAATCACCTTTCCTCACCCTGCATACGATTGTTTATTCTATCCTGCCAGTGACAAGCACAGTGCACCCTATCAAATTACTAGACCATGTCCGATGGTTGTATTAGTCCCAACTCTGACTTGGTGGGCATAGGGGTTAGCCTACGCGCTTCAAGTTTGGCGTGAAGTCATCCATGGACTGAATATCTCCTCAGACTCGCATCAATTTCTACATGACGATACTACTACTCGCTACAATACCCGAAGCAGCGTCAACCACTGAACTTGTGCGCATGCTATACGAAAACTCGGTCTATTACGGCCTCGCCCTCGTCTTCACGGCGGTTATCCAAACGGGGCAAGGAAAAATGGACCTGTATCATGCACTGTTCGTGATGCAAATTATATTCTCTCTTAACTGGGTTTATTCATACGGTATGTTTTCTGCCTGCTCAATCATCGTCCTCGAATCGCTGGTCATGTATGAGGATGTAGGTATGAGAAGATTTGCGCCGTCGTCCGAGAGTGAAAAAAATGAAAAGGTCCATTATTGGATCATCGTTGTAATACAGAAAATCACTACCCTGATGTTCACCATCTGGTTACTTTACGTATGGATCAATGATAGAAGCTTCGGGTCGCTGCCACAGTGCAATCACCTCGTCAAATATGTTATCCTTTTTGTGAAAGTACCAGCGACTGCGACGTGGATTCGGGTCCTGTTCATCATCTATCTCGCTCTGTCCGCTTGCTTTCTGTTATTTGGCGCGATTTTGGTTCGAGCTTTGAAGGAGCCATGGGACGCCACGTCGACCAAGACCGCCCATCACATAGGAAGGCCTATATCTTTCGCCGTTCACCCCCTATTGTGAGTAATCAGGAACTGTCTTGCGAGTCGTCTTACTTTTGTCATCAGATTCGCGATATATGGTGTCACGACACTCGAGTTGATTGTGAGTAGGGGCATATCGTCAGTACTGGCGAGAGTGTGCTCAATGGGGCATTTAGGTCCAGTACAACCGAGCAAACATCCGATCTGGCGAGGGTGAATGGGGTTTTGGACAGATCGTGTCTCTTGCTATGATAATGGCATGTGTTATTGATGGGCCCGTATTGTTGTTCTTTTCTGTTCGTGATTGGTATTACAAGCGAGACGGACGAATTATGTCCAGTCCAAGTGGATCTTCATTACCTTTACGGCCTGTATGATAGTTGTGCGGAAGCAAATAGAGGATGATGAGGAGAGTAGGCGGAGGCGGAGATGCCGGCCGAGAGATGGATGGATATGTCAGAGCCAAGAGAGAGCAGATTGTGTACACTCTTGATTTTATCCTTATTTTTCTCTTCATTTACACTTTCAACACACCCCTCTTAATCCTCCTCATCACTTCCCCCCAAGGGCTAATACGAACAAATGCCCACTGTTACAGTGTCCCCGGCTTCACCAACGACCTCTTTCCCTTCCTCTTCCCCACTTAGTCCTCGTCAGCTTCCCTCTCCTTTACCTATCCTCTTATCCTTGCTAATCCCTCTACACAGCCTCACAAAACGGTCCCGCAAAGCCCTCCGAGGACATGTCCATAGCAGAGATAAAAGAACAAGCGAAACAGCAGGTGCAACGCGGGAGTCGAGGTGCATCTGCACACTCTCTTATTCGTTCCGCGAAGGGCCAGATCTCCCTTGCTCTGTCGCGAGAAGGCGCCGGAGACCTCAAGGGTGCTCTCAGTGCCTTCACAAAGGCCGCAAGTCTCACCCAGGTCTTCATGGACAGCGCAGAATTCAAGGCGGAGAGCGTTCCGGGAAAGCGAGGTTTACTGTGGAGGGAGTTCACAGACTTTCAGCAAGTGAGTGGCACCTCCCTCACACCTTCTGTCTTCCTCATGCTCTTTAGCGTGAGGGAAGCGACCTTACGCAGCGTGCGCACGCTGTGGAAAGTAGATTGACTCAAATTGAGAGATCCGCAGCCTCGCAGTACGTCTACTTCCGTCTCCAGGCCGTAAATGTCCTTACTTGTGCCTTCCAGGCTCAATGGTCATCGTTCCTCACCACAGGAAAATGGGGTACAAAAATTTTCCGGAGGGAGTATTGCAGACCGAATGCGGTCCTTACAGGATGCGGGCTTGTCAGTGAGCACCAAACGCGTCTCCAGAGAGCTACCCTCCACCGCGATACCGCTTTCGCCGACATCTACGTCCTCTGATGCCACGCGGACAACTAGAAACTCCCTGCAGTCTCTTTCTCTATTATCGCCCCCCATCAGCCACAGCGCATCGACATCGTCAAAGACATCGAGCACGCCACCTGTGTCTCACTCGTTTGTGTCCCCTTCTGCTCTTGGCCCTCCATCACCAACGTCCTCAACCTCTTCATCTCCACGCACGTCCTTCGTTACCCCCGTAGAGTTTTCCCAGACATTTCCCTCCATCGATGAGCTTGAGGAGATGGATAGGCAACAAACCAGTTCCAATGCCGACGCGCGCACCGACAACTCGAGTGGCCACGCCTCTCAACGGCCCGGTACTGTTCACCAGGCCGGTGACAACTCACCTAGTATCAGCACCAAGTCCTTCCCTGTCCTCCCCGTCGACCTTGGCCAGCGTCCATCGAGTACACCCATCACTCCCGTCGTAGACCATTTTGCGAGTCGGCCCGCATCACCCGCAAAGCGACCACTGGGCTTTCGCAGGTCCGGCTCGCCACTTGTGCTTCCGGCCGAGCTCCATGTTAAGAGCATGGCAGAACCACGCGAGCTACACGATTATATGTACAGGAATGAGCTCAAGATACTTATGCTCGACATACGCACTCGCGAAGCGTTCGATTATGAACACATCCGCGGTGATGCCGTCGTATGTATCGAGCCATCTGTGCTCCTACGTGAAAAGTGAGCCTCCGCTCTTCTTGCGCTGTTTCTTGTTTCCTGGACGCTAATGGTACTGTCCGCACGCCCACAGCGTAAGCGGCGAGACGATCGAGGACTCCCTCACCGTCGCGCCACGCCACGAGTGGGTTTTGTTTTGTAACCGCGACAAGTTTGACCTCATAGCCATTTATGATGACAACTCTGAGACACCTGGGCCGCCAGATGCGCCCCTCGCCAGGCTGATCCGTGCCATATACGAGACGGCGTTCCGCAAGATCCTCAAACGTGTGCCTGTCCTGCTCATCGGGGGCTTAGAGGCGTGGCAGCGTGAATTTGGGTTCCAAGAACTCGAGGTAGCGGAAGCAGCACCCCTGGTCCCTACACCAGTTTCTATACCTGGGGCAGTACCGCAACCCACCGAGGTGTATGTGCCATCATCATCGCCGCCGCCGGCGTCCCAGCTTTCCAAAGTGTCCCGTACCTCACCACCAGGCGTCGTTGCGACGAGCCCCAAACCGGAAACTTTAAGGACTCCCCCAGCGATACCGCGCAGTCCATTGCTGAATCGGACCAAGGCAGGGACAGACTCGGTGCCTGAAGCTCGCCCACCGCCTGCAGTCGACAACCACTCACGCCGCTCTTTCGATCAGGGTCCCACATCTCCACGGTACGGCTTTCGGAGAGAACCTTCTTGCGCCAGTGTGCTGACCTCGTTCTTCACCCTTCATAGCCCTCCCGAATCCAGTGAATTCCCCTCGGAACCTGTCCGCCGCATCCAGCGCAAGCCTACCATGACCCGCGCGCCTTCCATTTCGTCGTTAAGTACATTTCCTCGTACCTTGTCTGAAGGAGTGCGTTATATTTCCGCTTCCGGTTTTGTCCCTATCCTTGTGCTCATGGTTCCTGCAGCTCTCCTCCCCTACGATACCACAAGCATCAACTAATGGCACAATTCAATACCCCCAGATTGCACGAACGGTGATTCCGCACAACTCTGGTTCTTCTTTCAACGGCTCTGCAGGCCTCGTCTCACCACCCCAGGCGTCCCTCCATCCTGTATCACTCTCACGCCGACGTTCAGATTATCATGACCAGTCTCAAGAGGCCCTCGCGCTCACGGGCGCGGGTTTCGCCGCCCGCGCACCTATCGACTACCCTGACCTCTCGGCTCAGCACATCCTTCGCCCTCCGCCTGTTGCCGCTTCCCCCAAAGAGCGCCCACGAACTCATGCACATTCGTTCTCCGTCCCTGTAACAGGTCCACCGCCGCCAACGATCCCCTCAGACTATCCAGTGACGTACTGGGGGGACGTGCAGATTGGTACGATGGGTCTGAAGAATTTGGGAAATACATGTTACATGAACTCGACTATTCAGTGTTTAAGCGCCACCGTGCCTTTCGCACGCTTCTTTACTGGTGCGTTGTTGCTTTCTTTGATGTATCGAATAGGGCGCAGGGCGCTCACGACATTGCTTCTTCACAGATGGTCGATGGAAAAGCGCTGTCAACATGGTGAATCCGTTAGGGACCAAGGGGAACCTTGTGTATGCATTTTCGAGCATCTTACATGATCTGTGGCATGGAGAAATGCCATATATCTCGCCTTTTCAATTCCGCGTAAGCATAACAAGTTTGTCGTTCCAACTTAAAGTACTGATCCATTGGCTTTGGTTTAGCGTTCCATCTGCATGCATGCCACGCAATTTGGTGGTTCGGAGCAGCACGATTCGCAGGAGTTCCTGAGCTTCTTACTCGATGGATTACACGAGGACCTGAATCGCATCCTCAACAAGCCAACGTACGAGGTGACGCTGGCTCGGGAAGAGGAGCTCGAGAAGCTTCCGCAGCAGATCGCGAGCGAGCAGGAATGGAAGACTTATCGCATGCGCAATGACAGTATCGTCGTGGACTTTTTCCAAGGACAGTTCCGGAATCGGCTAGAGTGCATGACTTGTCACAAGGCAAGTCGCGTCGCATCGCATCGAACTCGATCTTTTTTGCAACTAACATAATGCCTTTTTTTTTGACATAGACGTCAACGACGTATAATAGTTTCATGTATTTATCCCTGCCGATACCATCGACCAAGAACAGCAAGGTTGACATACAACAATGTCTCGATGCGTTTGTCAAAACCGAAGTCATGGAAAAGGCGGATGCATGGTACGTCATTTTCCGTGGCCCTCTCTCGTGCCCGCCCCGGCAGGCGGCTGATCTTATCCCGATCGGTGAACAGGAACTGCCCGCGATGCAAAACGCTGCGTAGAGCGACCAAGACGCTCTCCCTTTCTCGGCTCCCACCTGTGCTACTCATCCATCTAAAACGCTTCTCGTTCAAGGGCCCATTCACGGACAAGATCGAAAAGCATGTCGACTTCCCGCTCAAAGGCTTAGACTTAACGAACTACATGCCCCCGCCCCTCCCACCTGGTGCCGACCGCGCGGGCACGCAGACATACCCGCTCGACGATCCCCGCTTGCAGATACCCCCGTACCGTTACGACCTGTATGGTGTGACGAACCACTTCGGTAGCCTGAGCAGTGGACATTGTATGTTGTTTTTAACTGATTTCTTGAAGGCGTCTGTTGCTTATCACGTGATGTATTCTGTGACGTGATAGATACTGCCTTTATCGCATCTAGAGGCAACTGGCTATATTGCGACGATAGCCGCGTAACACAGGCAAACGCGAAGGAAGTTGTCGTAAGCTGCCCCTATGCCTAAATCTCCTCTGGTTCTTTGTTAATTGCATTCTTTGACACTCCAGGGCAAGCCAGCGTACGTTCTGTACTACAAACGGGTGAAATCATGAAATACCTCTCCCCCGTGCATTCACACGATCCCTGTTGTCTCCTCCGCTCCCTTTTCATTCACCTCTGCTGCTCACATGTATTTTGCACTCATCTTGCACTCAAGCGTTCATGGTTATTGTTACACAGGACAAAAACAATGTAATCGTACAATCCCCTCACAGCCGTACCGTACCACTCTAAGTAAGAAACCAGAAGAAATCGAAGAAACGTAAAGGTCATGAACGAGTGAGATGAATGACTATGGCACGAGTCCGTGCGCGTGAATGTGTCCGTTGGTGAGCGGCATCTGCGTCCGGCCATCAAAATGACACCGGTGACACGCGAACGCCCCCACGCGCGGTAAGGGGTGGAAGAATGGAGAGAAGGACGTCTTGCAGTGCGCGCACTGCGGATCCGTACCATTCTCGCTGCTGTCTGCGGAAGGTAATGCAGCGGCCCCGTGCCCATTGAGCCCAGCAGAGTCCTTCTCTTCGAGGACAAGGTCCAGCCGCCGCGCTTTGCGCAGCAGCGCGTGCGACTGAGCAACCGGAGCCTGCTTGTAGGTGTTGCAGTACACTTGAAGGGCCGTCTATGTTCGAGGAAGGAGCACGTTAGAGAAAAGTAAAGAAAGGAAGTAACGCGAGAGAAAACGAACCTCGCCGTACTCGTTCGTCTCGCAAACGTCGAAGAGTGGCCGTCGATTGCCCTCGTGCTCTTTGCAACGCACGACGGGGTGCATCGCACCCGACACCCCGTTGAAGGAGACCGAGGCGCCAAGTTCCCGCTTTGCGGCTTTAGTCTTTCGCGGTTTGGATAGGGATCAGCCGTGAAGGGTCATGAGGAACGACGATGGCTCACCGCTTGGATCTCAAAGCCGAACTTGTACCCGCGGGACCACGCACAGGAGATGTGGTACTCCGCCGAACAGTCGGCGCACCGGATAACCGCGCCCCCGACTTGGTCACACAAGGTACATCGCTGGGGTTGCGAGTTGACATCAGCGACCCCAGGAAGGGATGAAGGTTTCAAGGTTTCACAAGTGGGACTGCTACGCACTGTGGACCAACGATGAGTTGGAATCGTGCTGATGCCCTCGACGATGCGTAAACGCTTCGCGTCAGAGAACATAATCTCGGGTAAGAACACGGCACACGCGAGGTGCACCCAGCCCTGACCCTCAGTTGGCTTGCAAACGCGCAGGAACGAGTCGGCAGGTGGATGGAGTGTCTTTCTATCGCGCTCGCGCTTTGGACGAGCACAGAGCACGCAGTCGGGGTTCTGGAATAATGGTTGGTCATGCAAGGGGCATGGGGAAAAAAGCAGACGCACAAGCGACGCCTCAGCAGTCTTCTCGTTTTGGCAAAGGTCACACGTCCAGGACTCCACCGAACCAGGGTCGACAATTCCACACGCACCTAAACACGCGGATTAGTTGTATCATAATCAACGGCGGAAGACTAAAGAGTATTTGGTCGGTTAGAACTTACCAGAATGGACGCGCGTCTGACATTCCTTGCATTTGAAGACCTTGCCAGAACCATACTTGTGACACGCGAGACATCGGTGCTGAGGGGAGCCATTACTTGTCGTTGCCGGTGGAGTGGACGGAATCGACCCGTTAGTCTGCAACAGGATCCTCCATGCTTAACTCGAATGCATGCGTAGTGGTGGATGACAACACTCACCTTTACACGCTTGGTATTAGACCCTGTGAGTGGTGTGCCTTCCCTCTTCTCTGCCTTGCCCTGCTTGACCGCGGCTGCCTCTTCGCGGATCGGTCGGAGATGGTTCAGATCGGCGTATTTGCGCCATGAAATACCACATGCGTCGCACAGCACGGGGGTCGGCAGGCCCTTTGGCGCCTTCCACCATAATTTGGTATCACGCGTTCGGCACGCACCGCACGATGCGTGCGCTTTGCTCGGCGTGCGGACGATAGAACCTTCCGAATCCGAGTCGTCCGCAGAGGGGACGGCACGAGCGGACGAAGAGGGTGTTTTGGAGCTGCTAAGAAGAGACCGCCTACGATTTTCTTCCCCAAGCTTTATGCTGTGTTTGGTACGTCAGATGGGAAGGAAGAACAAAACAGATGTCGATATACTTTTTCCAATGCCCGTAATAGCGCACGACTTCATAGATCGTGCGTGTGCCAACTTCGTCACGGACGGTGCGTAGCTCAGCGCCATGGGTAAGAACGGCATCTTCAAACGCAGCCATCTCGTCGTCGTCCCACACACGGTCTGCATAGCGTGTCTCTGTGGTCTTCCACTGATACAACAAAAAACTAAGGTAAGAAAGCGCTACGAGGGAAAACGTACAAACTGTCCGCGTACCTTCTCGCAGCGAAAGACGTTGGACATACTGACAGTCGAAAGATCCAGACCGAGGGCGTGCGCCTCAGAGAAACGCCGAATTACTTCGGTAAGCCAGTCGACGTTGGAGCGCAGGCTCTGCTTTGCGGTTAGACGTGTCTTGCGTTGCTCGACTACATACCCGGGATGAAAGGAAGTTGAAGGCAGGGGGACATAGATAAGACTCACGCTCAGCAACTGATCAGAGAAAGCGGAGTGTAAGAGCCAGAATAATGAGACTACTTGCAAGACGCATAACGCCCACCTTGGGTATCGGACATGAGGTGTACGAGACTTGATACCTCTACAGTCGCCTCCCCACCTCGTTCTTGAATATCTGAACACGCCTCCTGAGTCCCCGGCCAGAAGGAAAGCGTACTAGACACACCGGCAGAATACCCACCTTGATCATGTGGACGGTCCTTAGCGGGGATGACCGCCTGATACTTTGCACCGACCCGTGTCGTGGTCCGGGGAAAAATAAGGTCATCGAGATCTGGATATGGTAGAGAAGCACATCTCAGCCACAATTTCCCATCCCAAAGAGTGACTGACTTACCTAGGGTATCTTCTGCAACCGTGTGCAATCTACGATAATCAATGACCACGTCAGCACGCACAATGTCACGGAAAGAATATTTTAGGGAAAAGATACGGACCCAAAATATCGGAATGGCCACATCTTAAAGTGGCGAACTGGCACGCTCTCCTCTTTCTCAGCCAGGGTGCGGTCTTTACGCGGACGACCGCGACCGCGCGCTGGAGGCGCATGGGATTTGGGTTTTACGGCAGGCGGAGGCACGTGCCTTACGTCGTGACCCTCGACGGCTTGCTCATGTGCACGCGAACATGGTCCACACGTCCACCCATAGCCTCGCGTAGGCTTAGAGTTGAGCGGTGGCTGCACACAACCCATGTGGAAGAACGACTTGCAGCGGTCACATCGGACAGTTTCTGGTCTTCATGAGAGGGAGTAGAGGTGAGGAAAGGGATTGTGAAGAGCAAGGGACGTACGGAGGGCACCACTTGGAACACGTCTCACAGTTTCGGAGGGTGTCAGTGAGGTCAGGCACGATCTCCTTTTCAGCCACCACATACTCGTATCGGGAAGTGAGTCCATCACGGATGTGCACAGGAACTGCAAACACGGACACACGATCAGCATCCTCCCTTCCCTCCAGCACAGTATGGATGAATACGCACGATTGCGAACATCATTGGACTGGATAACCTCAAACTCCTTCTTGATGTAGGGATCGAAGAGGCGGTTGAAGTAGAATCTGTCGGGACGCTTTTTCCAGCCAGCGAGGTCGGTGATCTTGTCACGGTGTACGACGTAGCACTTGGCACGTAGTTGGGCAACATCACAGATCTCAGAATAGATCGCGGCTAGGAGAAGCCGAGAGTCCGCCACGGGACGGTCGCTCACGTCCGAGGGGCGGTAGTACCACGCGAGACGCACGCGCGTGTACACTGGCGCAGGCTCCTTGCCTTTGCCCTTGTGAGAGGAGTGCGCGTCCTCCGAAGAGAGGAATTCCATGATGCGCGCAACGGAATATGGCGTACCGTCTCGAATAGACCAGCTGGGCGAACAGTAGACGTGGTCTTAATTGCGCATCACAAATAAAAATATGAATAAATATGAATAAAAAATTTGGCTGAGATTCAGGTCGGATGATGGAGCAAAAAGGCGGATAATTACCATTAATTTTGACTTGTTCACCATTTTTGAGAGTGATAGAAGTGGCCATGAGGCACAGGCGTTCGGTGAGGTGGAGGAGGGTGCCAAGTGAAGCGAAATTCCGGGAATAAAATTTCGAAGGGGCGAGACGGGTAGTAGTCGTCAAATAAGGGCTCCTAGGAGCTAGACTGGTTTTTTTCTGGGGTGTGGAGGGAGGTGGTGGATGGGAAGGTCGAGCAAGCCCTGAGTTGTTGCAGTGCTAGAATCCAAACTCCGACGGATGCAAGTGATGATGGTTTCTTGGATTGGTAAGATATTTTGAGGTAAATGAACAGGTGAATGTGGATATCGCGTTTCTGAATCAGATTGCTCAATTGTGGCCTGCTAAAGTTGGAGGCTTTGACTCGTCGTCGTCGTCGTCGTTGAGGTGGCGAGGTGCAAATGCTTCCTTTTTCAGAACGGACTACCCACGTCGGTATAGGATCACACCAGTAACAATGAACAAAACAGTAGTTGTAAAAATAACCTGACAATTGGGCTTGTTCTCTAGACACCGTCAGGGCCATGCCACATCTACCTTGGAAATGGGGCGGTCGTGGCCCTCGTTCTCCGAGCGATTTTCTGTCAGAGCCCGGAGCCGGGGGCGGATTTCATATATACCACATGATAAGATGAGCTAAGATAATCCAGTAATGTAATTATGGAGGAGGAGCATCACATCTTTCATAAGGTGAGTGAGACCCCTCGTCGTTCTCTCTCTCGCACGTATGACGGCACGGTCTTCTACAAGCCGTTCTCGTTCCCTGTCCGGTCGCGCGATTTCTAATAACGCCGCAACAACGTCGACGTCTTGTACCACATGGACTTCTGAAGACATACCCATGTCTTCCCCTGTCCCCCACAGTCAAGATTTGTGTGAGAAAAATCCTTCAGAACCGCCCGCCGCCCGCCGCTCCCGTCGCACTGTCTCCCTTGACGAGCCAAGTGACTCTGACCCCGAAGCCCCTGTCCTACCTCCTCCTGTCGTTGCCCTCGCTGCCACTCACGACAAGCAGAAGAAGGCAATCCGTCTCGACGTCAGCCGGGGACTCCGCGTCCATTGGGCTCGCTTTCGTCGCCGTCTTGGCCCGGGCACATCTCTCTCCACCTCGTCCCTTGTCGAAGACTCTGCACCAGGTAGTAATGTTGGGCACCACTGTGACCATCAGGGGGAGTGTGAATGTGAAGAGGACACGGAGGTCGATGAAGTCGTCGTTGATCGAAGCTGGTCAGACGAGATCAAGTCGTCCGTTTCATTATCCGAGCAGGACGTCTCCCTCGACAAGCCCGGTGGTATTAACTTAAACGCCGGTTCAAGCACAGATCGTGATTCGGTCGCTCCTCACACTAGGGGCTTCTGGGGTCTCTGCACGCCCCTCATCATCCTCAGGTGGCGTGTGTTTCCCGCCATTTTCGAATTTTTCTCTCCCAAATTTCTCAATCAAAAGTCGGAGCTGCATTATGTCAAGGAGAACTGGTTTATGCGTAAAGTGTGTCACCCACCCTTGGATCACTTGTAATTTCTGTTCTCACACCGAATATGCGTGGGTCATTGCCTGTCTCCTTTGCAAGCCCCTCGCCATATGGTCATCCTTGTTTCTTGTCGTCAACTGGGCGGTCAACACTGCCCTCGTTCCTGGCCCTGTTCTGCTTATAGACAAGATATTCTTCTATGGGGTACGTAACACAGGCCACTTTTCCTAGCAGCATTCCCATTGTTCATGACACTCCAGATTGCGCCTGCATGTACCATCCCTGTCCCTGTGCTTGTCATGTATGACTGGCCACGCGACCGTCCAAACGCCTATCAGGTAGTACTTGCTATCGCCATCTGGTGTTCGTGCGTAATTTAGCTCCGATCCTTTTAACTTCTATAATTTCTCGATCCTTGCTCAGGGGTGTCTATCAACTTCTTTACATGTAGGGGCATCTCCATGAGTCCTAAGTGTTCTGGGTTCTCATGTCAGCTATTCCCAGCTACCTTTGTGGTCTGTACAATCCGAACTTCTCGGTTTTTCAATGTGGGAGGAGGGACTTTCTTAGCATGTTCTAGTATGTCGCCTTTGTCCACTCTTGCACAGATGATAACAACTTTTGCCAGCTTTGTTTGCGCGGCACCGACCGTGGCACTTTTTGGTCTTCGCCAGAAACGCCTACCAGCTGTCCTTTGCGCAACCGCCTGGGCTTGCTTGTAAGTAACTCTCGTACTTATGTTATGTTTATTGAAGGCTTTTGTTTACCTCGTCCATCGTCTACCCTTTCTTTTTTCTACTTGATTTGAAACCTACAGTGCAAGTGCCGTTGTCCTTCCCCATCGCAAGACCTGGACACGAAGTAAGTCCCTCGCGTGTCTTGCCTCGGCGCCTGCTTTCTCCAATCAGTGTCTCTTCCCTGTTTCTCTCAGATGTCATAAATTTCGTCATATTCCAAGGGTTCCTGGTCTGCGTACACTACATGCTCGAGATGGTGGGTTGAACACTCCCCATTTTCAAGTGTCAGCTCTAAGAGACCCTATTTTTGGACGGACCTCATGGCTTATAGTCAGAACGCAAGCTCTATATACTACGCGACCAACTCAAGGCGCAATTTCGCGCGACTCAAAAGGCTCAAGTTAACGAGCGCAAAGCAGCGGATTCAAAACGCCGCTTGACATCGTGAGTCTTCAATGAGACGTCGTACATTTGGCCTGATAAGATACTCGATATCGCAGGTATGTCTTCCATGATAAGTGTTGCTTTCTCTCAGGATGGCGGGCAAGTCGTGACTAACGACAGTGTTGTGGCGTGATTGCACAGGTCCGCGTGCCACTCAATACTGCCCGTGAGTGGTCCACCTTTCATTATCTGGAATTTGAATGTGACACGCTGATATCCGGGTGTTATACGTAGTGCTTGCGGTACAGAACATGGAAGCCTCTGGCATCGTGCCACGCGCGCAGGAAATCGAGTTCAAGGCGCTAGAAGGAAGTTTAAGTATGATGTCCAAAGGCAAGCACATCTCGTCTCTTATCACACAGGTGTATATTTTCTGACGCCCTACCAGTTCTGAATGATGTCCTAGACTTGTACGTTTCCGCATTTTCATTTACACCGTTCAATCTTGCCGTTCGTTAATATTGAGCTCTGCCCACGGGATAGTAATCGGATGGACAGTGGGAGATTCGAGTCCGTATCCAGACCGTACTCCTTCCATCAGGTCATGCGCGGTTTGTTCGTCCCACTACGTCTTGCAACGGACGCGCGCCGTCTTGAATTTGTAACGGATCTTGATCCGTGCATCGATAAGGTAACGTCTTCCATCTGCACGCACAGTCGTTCCCCCTCACCATCAGACTTGACTCGTGACGAGTACTTTGCTTTCTTCACTTCCCACTACACTTTGCTTGCACGAATGGGGTATCTAACTGCAGAACTCAGATCGCACGGGATGCTATGCTCGTAGCGCGAGGTCTCGATCCTGAACAGGTTCTGGGACAGGACGACAGCAATGGGCTCGTAGTAGGCGATGAGACGCGATTGATGCAGATTATCACCAATCTGGCAAGTAACGCTTGCAAGTTTACACCCCCAGGTGGCCGACTACTGATCGCGACGCGGCTGATTGTTCCGCCGTGTTCACACCACGAGGAGTCTGCAGGTGATGAGGCGAACGAGGGGGAGAGCGGTGAGATGGCGGAGAACAGAAACGAAGGGGTGGGTATGAGTGATGCGCCTGGGCTATCCGCACACTCACTCGATAAACATAACCGTTGGCACGAACCGCCGAGAGATTGGATCGTCGTGAGGATTGAGGTCACGGATTCTGGGTGTGGGATTCCCCCCAAGGAAATGGTCCAGTCAAAACTTTTCTGTATGTTTTATATACCTCGTCTTCCACGCGTTATGTTGACCTTTCGTATACACAAGCGGCATTCAACCAGACAGAACAAGGCAAGCAGCAGGGTGGGAAGGGAACTGGCCTCGGTCTCGCTCTTGTTAGGCAGATAGTCAAGCGTAGTGGCGGGCGCCTAGGTGTCTCATCACGTGTCAGCAAAGGGTCCACTTTCTGGGTTGAGCTTCGTATGTCTTGCTTCCTCTCCCACGCTGCTCACTCTTTGATAACACATCCCCCGTGCCTATGCATGAAGCACTCGGAATAGGATCGCAGGCCATTGTGTCGCGAACACCTGCCTTGCCACCGTTAGGCGATGAGGAGCTGTCCAACGGCCGGAGTAACCACTTCCCAATGAATCTTCCGAATAGCGTACCTCGTGAACTCGCCCAAACGCCTCGGCTGATTATCGACGACTCGCCGCTGAAAGTAAGAGTTGTCCCGCCTGGCGGTAGTGGCAGTGTCACTTTGTCGTCATCGGGGTCACAGCGCAGTTCGTCCGCGATGCACAGCCTTATGGAGCAGGGTGGATTGGTCGAAATCGGGCCCAAGGCTGATGGTTCGCCCTCTGTGATCACTCGCACTATTGGGGATGCGCTCGCGCTCGCGAAAACACCAGAGGAGGAGGCAGAGAACCCAGCAGATACGTTAATAGGACCACCTCCACTGTCAAAGGCAACAACACCCTCGCACATTTCGACTTCCCTGGGTGTCCCGGGAACTCCTCATCGGACTCCATCTACGTCGGAAACACCTGAAACGCATGCTAGCTCCGCACCGTCACAACGTCTATCACCGGAATTAGCAAACTCAAACAACGCTCCGATCTCCCAGGCTCCGCCACAATCACATCCGTTATTAGGCCGGCCAGGCGGGCTCCCCACGGCGTTCCTGCCGGGGCTGCGGGTACTTGTAGTGGATGACGACACACTGACGCGGACGCTGATGACGCGGGTGCTTACCCGGCTCGGCTGCAAGGTATCTACTGCAGAGAACGGAGAGGTTGCGCTGGAGATGGTGCTTAGTGGATATGGTGGACGCTTTGCAGTCACCTTTCTGGACAACCAAATGCCAGTCATGAGCGGCCTGTCCATGGTCAAGAAACTTAGAGAGGCAGGGAGGAACGATTTCGTGGTTGGTGTGACAGGAAATGCATTACTGTCAGACCAGGAAGAGTACGTCGAAGCGGGTGTGGACAGGTGCGTGCTTCGCGATAGCCTGGAGAACGAAGCGGCTGATTATCATATCTAGGGTGTTGATCAAACCGGTACTCGAACACGGCCTGAGGAGTATGCTTGTGCTCGCCAGCGAACGACTAGCCGCGGGTCCAGCTGAAGACGATGGGCAGCCATCGTGACCCCCTTCTCTCCACTCTTTTTCCCTATATTCGCCCTTCGCCCCCTCGTCTTTGATCCATTGCTTGTAACATTCCGATTTGTCCCGAAGACCTTTCTCCTGCACATGTCAAGTTTTTCGTCTCTCAACCCATAAAGAGATATCTTTTTTTTTTTCGCTTTTTATATCAATTCTGGTCGTCGAACAATATTTTTCACGGGTTTGGGTTTATTTCTCTCTCAAGAGCGTCGGCAATGGTGGAAACAACATAGTGTAGGATATAGGGTAGCAATTTGTCTCCTTTTTATCAGGCGCCTAGCGCTAAATCAATTATTGTTGCAACAATACAAAAATTCGCGTTGATCTCGGCCCGTTCGCTTTCACAAACTCAGAACAACTGATCTAGTGATCAACTGCGCAGACAGTGAACCGGCACATAGTACATCATTTTCATCAATGAGCCGTGTAACGCTCATCGTTGCAGCGACGACGAAGAACGGGATCGGGCAGGCAGGCAAATTGCCTTGGCGCCTGCCACAGGAAATGCAATATTTTGCCCGAGTGACGACCGGACAGGATTCCGCACCGGATGGGCAAGGCAAGAAAAACGCCGTGGTGATGGGCCGCACGACATGGGAGAGCATTCCACTCCGTTTTCGCCCGCTTCCGGGGCGCATCAACTTTGTCGTATCACGTCAGGCAGAGTACGATCTGTACGTGGACGGCTCCCTCGATTGTTGCTAACTGACCGTGCTTCTTTTGGGCGGGTAGGGGAGTGACGAGTGCGGGTGTGGGTACGGAGAAGGATCCAGACGGAGGCACCAATACATCCGCAGTTCTCGTATCCAGCCTGGACGCCGCGGTGGAAAGAGGGCACGCAGCGGACGTGAAGCGCGTCTTTGTGATTGGTGGAGCACAGCTTTACTCTGCGGCACTACCGCTCGCGGAGCGTGTCCTTCTCACGCGGATCATCGAACCTTCGTTTGAGGGGTGCGATGTGTTCATGCCAGATTTCAATGGCGGAGGCGAGTGGACACGCGCGGCACACGAGGAACTCAGTGCTTGGGTCGCGTTTGAGGTCCCTCGGGGCGTGCAGGAAGAGCGGGGAGTGAAGTACGAGTTTGAGATGTGGACGAAGAATGTATTATAATTGATGATGGCACGAGGCTGGTCCAGACGGAAATGGCAAGGGGCAATACAATGCCGAAGCGGGCTCAGACAGTCCCTCACCACACCTTCTCTTTCTTTCATCATGTCCATGTCCCAGTCTCGCTCTCCCTCAGATACAGAGGTGCATCACTCCTCCCTGTCAAAGGAGTGTGCCAGCGATACAACCACAGCCGCAGACAATCCGTGCCCGTGCCCTAATCTCGACGATGAGGTCAGCGATGCACGCGGCGCTGGTGCGTTGGCTTCTGCCTTGCTTGCCCCTCAAGTTTCTGTTGTGTTCACCCTATGACTTGCTTAGATCTTGCCATACCACAGAAACGGGAACGCGAGGTATCCCTCGAGCCTACAACCCCGCATCCTGACGATACCGTAAGTACAAGGCACCTGTCCACTTCCGTTTCTTCTCCCATTTGCCATCGCCGTCTGACCTCGGAGGTAGGAGCGTGATCCCTCTTTGAATGACCATCGCTCGCAGTCACCCGTGAAGAAGAGCCGCGCATTATCTACCCCACCCGAAGTTGACGAAAATGACAACGAAGATGAGGAAGATGACTTTGTCGATGCGTTAGAGCATGAAGTTCCAATTCCCTCTCCACGCCCATCGCCACCACACGAGACAAAAGACGGTCAAATACCCCAAGGCACCGATGATATCAGCCAGAGTACGACTCAAGACCGTGGCGAAGTCGCCGCAGCGTCTGATACGCCTGACATTGCCCTACCCTCAGATGCACAACCCCAGATAGGGACTTCATACCTTACGCCTGTCGCTACGACTCCGGAGTCCCATAATCAACCTGACACCGCGGAAGCATCCTCTGCCGGGGTTGTTAATGCAAAAACCCCAATAGGAGAATCTGGCTCCGTGGACGACGATAACGTTGTGCTACCGCCCACTGACATTCCCTCTACCACTGAAGAAGTCAAAGTCCCCCCCACAACCACTGAAAAATCCATCTCACAAACCGAAGGACAGCCTCCCCATGAAGCTGACAACCAAACTAAGCCGCACCCCCACCCTGAAATGGGTACAGATTGCAAACCACGCGACACTAAGCGCTCCACACCGCCGTTGTCTGAGGTCGATGGCACGACGAAGCGCCCTCGTGAAGACGAGGACGGCGACCTGGATCCTAACCCACGTGGAGCAAAACGTGCATCCCCTCCACCGGAGAAAGAAAAGGAGAAAGAGAAAAAGGAGAGACCGATGAGGAAGAAGAGCGGGTCAGACGCTCATGCACCGAGCGCCCCCGCGTCCCCTAGATCTAAGCCTGTATCTGCTTTTGTGGGTCGCTCTCTCTCTGGATCTCTTTTAGGGCCTGCGTTTGCTAACATGTACTCAGGGTGGTGGTGGCTTCCTTGCGTATGCAGGCATGGGATCACCCTTCGCGGCCGTTAAGGGTCCCAGTCTTTTCGGTTCTTTTTCCACTCCTGCGAAAAGTTCTTCATTCTCGACAACAACTACGACTGCGGCGCCAACGGCACCCTCAGATGCGGCACCTCCGTTGACCGTAACTCCCTCCCTCCCAAGCTCTCCGCCCAAGACTGTCCCTAGCTCACCAGTGCAGCGCGCTGCGAGCCCAACTCCCGCCAAGCGTTCCGGATTTGAAGCTTTTGCCTCTGCTTCATCTCCATTCACGTCAACCGCGACCCGGGCCCGTTCACCTGTCCGTCGCTCTGGTTCCCCAGGTCCTGGCACCGGGGCCCGGTCGAACCCATTTGCAATATATGCCACGGGCGGTGCCCAGGGCCTTTTCGGCGCAAGTGGTGCCCCGGCGGCGAAGCGTGCACGTGGAGATAGCGAGAGCATCACTCCCGGTGAAGGCGGTGAAAGCAGTAGTTGGCGTGAGGGCAGCGCGGGGCCAGACAAGACATTTGGGGAAAGATTAAGAGCCGGTTCAGGCTCAGGCGGCGACGAGGAAGATGAGGCAGACGGAGGGTCGAGTGTCTGGGGTGAGCATACCACGAGTGGGAAGTGGGCGGAGCGGGAGGGTGAGTGCTACTTCGGAATGTGTGTTGGTGATCCTGACTTTACTTCCCCAGTGGTGACGGGCGAGGAAGAGGACGAGACGATCCACAGCGTGCGGGGAAAGTTATTTATGCTTAGCGAGCAAAATCAGTGGAAAGAACGTGGGACAGGCTTACTTCGTCTCAATAGGCGGAGAGTGGACCGTGGTGGTGCACGGCTTGGTGGGTCATCTCTTACTTTGACGTCCTGAGGATATTCAAGTTGACCACCCCTCTTTCCCCTGGCGTGGAAGTCATGCGGAAGGACGCTGTATTTGCAGTGTTGCTGAATGTAGCCCTTTTCCGGGGCATGAGCTGCTCGATCGCTCAGGAGCGGTACTTGCGGTTTAGCGTCTTGACGCCTAGTGGGACGATACATTACAACTTGCGGGTATGTTTCCTTTTCTCGCTTAGGCTTTCATGGGCTCAAGCTAATCCGGGTTGGCAACGATTTTTGTTTGTCTCTTTGCTGGGTTTAGGTGGGAAGTGCACAAGCAGCCGCCGATCTCCTGAAAGCGATCAACGACAATATCCCTCGTGTATAAACCAGCACGTCATCATTATCCTATATCTTCACGCTTTGCTTTGTTATCGGGAGCGGAGTATCTATCACGACAAGTGTAACGGCATTGCAATCCTGCCATTCCGATCCACATGTCCTCACGTCTGCCGTCAGGAACCATGGGAGTCCGTGCAGATGATAGAGTAGAACGCTATGTCAGATTAAAAGCGTATGTAGGATTTCACACTGCTTTGTTTTCCCTTTCCCGGGCTTCTGGAACAAAGGGCACTGAGAGTCGACTATTGTCTCCTACACACCCCGCTCCGACTGCTCCGACTGTTCCTACCCGACAAGAAATGTGGATGAAAGTGTTCCGCCAAGGCATGAGCTTTTTTGACATGCTTTGTTGCAATGTACCCTTCTGGCAGATGAGGTGTGTGATTTCAGGCTCGAGATGCAATGCCCGTTTGAATTATTATAAATATATATATATATATAAATTATCTCTAAATGCATGAAAGATAATCTTTTAAAAAAATAAAAATAAAACCTTCAAGAGACTACCAATTATTATTTGACTCACTCTAGATGATCCCCTCTGGCCCCTCCTCCCAATCTCTGTCCTCCTAGACTCAGTTCCATCTTGACCTTCACCAATACAAATGATGGGTAGCCCACTGCATGAAGTTGTAAATTCGAGCTCTAAGCCGTAGCATCATTATTACTATGGTACTCATGGCAACTCGGAACATGAATTAATCCTTTTTTCTTCGAGAGTGGATGGGACCCCTTGTTTCGGGCTCAACTCGGCCATACAATCGTTTGGTGCATGCGTAGCGCCCTACTGAGCAAGTTCGTGTTGCAGGATATTGCTACGCCACTGGTATACTTGGAGTGCAGCACGAGTTGAATTTATTTATTCCTTTTTTGGGCCATCATGCCATAGCTTCCCCTTACTACCATTACATACCCTTGCAGTTGGGCGAAATACCATGCCAGATTCTGGTCTCCTTACCTCATCGCAGTGCGTCATCGGCGACACGGGTCTGCGCCCAACTTTAGGCTTGCACATATTGAGACCGGTGAATTGAAATGCCCTGATCAAATAGTTTGTCCGTGTCCAACACCCCGCTGAGCGGTAGAGCCAAAGAAAACCCGCGATTAGGCATCCCAAGTAAGCGTTCCATCGCCCATCAGGCGTTTTGCTTCCCTAAAAATGCGGATAGTTCCCCTTATCCTTACCTTTTTCGCAGGCCATGCCCTTGCTACATTGCCCAAACCTTTTGTGATACAGGAACAGATTACACACTCCTCCCAGGAAGATGGGTTCTGCCACGGCGGTGATCAGCCCCCACAGGTACATCTGATAACGCAACATTCACTGGGATCTGCGTCGATTCTACAGCCCGGTTCTTGGGCATACCACTCGCCCAACCTCCGTAAGCTCAGTTTCCTATCCAGTATCAGTGAGCCAACATGCACCTTTGAAGAACGGGTGACCGGCGCCTGCGTGTGCCAGAACCCCTTCCACCTTATGAGGGCAACTGCGAGGCCCATAAATATGGCTCGTCATGCCCGCAGCGCTTTGTGGTACCTCAGTTGAATGAGGGTTTGGAAAGGGAAAAGGGATGTCACCAATATTATCGCCAGGATGTGTATGATCGTTTCATATCAGCGAAGGTTGTCAGATTCCTAGTCTTGTAAACGTGGTCGCGCTGAATACCTTTCCGTCGCACGGCTTGACAATAAATGTTACCCACACCCGAGGACGCCACGGAGGCATCGAACCTTCCTGTCATTGTGCAAGTACCACACCGAGAGTTACGGCGTCAGTGGTATTTGCTCACGAAGGGGATGACATGGTGATTTTTTGGCGCCGGGTTCGAAATCGGTGGAACTGCTATGTACGTACTAGTCTTTGAACTGTTGCTTTGATTATTTTCGTCAGTATGAACTACAGGTGAGTTGACGTTCCGAGTCGTATCGCTAGGGTGACCTACACCCCCTAGGGTATGTGGTGCGTCACGTTCAGTCCCTTCTACCTGGTACCCCCCATGGAATCCGCCTCATAGCTTTTAGCTTCTTGTCTGGGTGGGAAGAAGTCAAGAATATTAAAATAGCGCCTCGCTTTGAGATGCATACAACGATATAATAAAAGTCCTCTCTTCTTGTCGCTCATTGCACGTCCTTACTTGTTGGGGATAAGAGCGGGGGCCATTTCAATTGCGCTTCACATGTTGGTGAATAAGGGTGATCAAGAGGGAACTATTCCGAGGTGTGATTATTCAGGCGGCCCCATTCCAGTTGGAGATATCGAGCGTTGTCAAGAACATTATGATGAACTGGTTAAGAATGCACAGAAATGGTACTTTCACATTCCCCTGTGAATCTGTTCGCCCGATAGATGCGCACATAGAAATAAATAGTGGGGAAAAATAAGAGGCAAGTAACTGGACTTGAGGCATCCGCAAGCACGCGATAGGCGAGGTATGGCCAAGGGAATTCGCAACGAATTTAGAGATCAAGAATAACAAGGCGACAGCAGATCAGTCACCGTCCGAGCTCTGATCCTGGAGGAACGCCATGATACTCCGACGCGCGTTATTCTGAGCAAGATCAGAAATGAAAAAAGAAGGCGAAGTTGCAACGTACCGCCTTGGGCGGCTCATGATCAGACGCCTCCTCACTTCCAGGATCTGAACCATCATTGGCGTCGTCGGCATTGTCGCCACTCTTGACCACGCGTCTGCTTGAGCGCTCAGTTTTGAATGGCTTCCCCGATACGATCGCCCTCTCGAACTTCTGCACGTCGTCTATGTAACCAAATATATCGCTTTGGGTTCTCTGGCCTTCCATAAGATGACGCACCCAGCTCCTGTGCAAGTTCACGCTGAGCGCGAATCTCTCGTGCTTGTTCCAGACTGAGACGCCCCACCATGCCAAGGTCGCTAAGTATGTTTCGGATATGCGTAATCTGTGCACTGGTATTCAGGCCGTTTAGCTCTCGTGCCCACTGTTTTCGCACGCCGCACGCTACGACAAGGGACTAGGAAGGTTAAGTGAGTAAGAGGCGTGTACAGGCCCCACGGAGTCGAAAGGGGACCTTCAGGCGCTTGATGGTTTCTTCATCCTTAGAGAGGACATCACCAGATTGTTTGGAGAGCTTCGATTTCCCTCTCGACTTCTCAGCTTCTGAGTTCTAGTTAAACTGTAGCGTGAGAATGGAATGTGGAGGAGGGAGATGTCAAGATTGACCTTAGATTTTCTCCGGGCCTTCTTCTTTGGGGGTTCGTCTACCAGTGACATCTCTGAGTCACTTTTCTGCGAAGGCAGGTTGTCAAGGTTTCGAATTGAACCGAAAAGCAGAGATTATATACCCTTTTGTCAGTAACTCGGCGAGATGACGAGGAAACCCTCGGTATCGTGTCAGAGCCCTCCGAATCCGAATCGCTCTGTTTAAAAGGCCTATGAAAGGTGTGAATAGAAAAGGCATATTGCAATTGCATACCTGTGACTGTTGCTGTTGTATGAGTAATGGTCTGCGTTTTGAGCCCAAATGCGTGGTCTTGATGGATGGCGAACTATCCTTGCTAGCTTTGAAGTCAGGCTTTGCGGACACTACCTTGGCAGACACTGGTATTAGGTTGGAGTGAACGAGTTTCTCCTGCATGAATAGTGAACAAACGGATAGACACTATGACACCAGTGCTGTGTACTTCGCCAATATCTGCCCTCGTGTCCGGTCTCACCTTGCGTCCAAGGGTGGATAGTGTAGGTTCATCCTCACGTTCAGAGTCGGTGATAGTTTCCTGGAAGAGAGGATAAATCATAAAGATGGAATGAGCTCTACCTGTGCACCTTTGACTTGATTGACTTGGACTTCGAACGCCCACTATCACCAACCTCTGGCTCTGTGACACCCCTTTTCATCCTACTATCCAAGCCTTCGCTTATTTCTGTTGTCTGATCATGTTTCTGGCGCAATCAGCGGGTGTGGCACTCGTCTGGAACCTCAGGACAGAGGAAGAGGGACACACCATAGCGTCATGAATTGCGCGCTTCACAAGCGTTTTATATGCAGGAGCATCCAGCGTCCCACCAGGGACTCCCAGTTTCTTTTCGACCTCGGAACGCACGAGCCGTGGCGTTAGGGAGCTGAGCAGACAGTTATATCATGATCACCTCTGGTGGAAGGTCCTCCTGGGAAAGACGCACGTAAGCGTATCATTCTCTCTAGCTTTTGAGACGATGGAAGAAACGAGGTGGGGTATTTGTGTTGCATTAGGCTGGGCCGGTATATCCTGACTTTGTGTACCGGGCATCGTCATGAGAGGATGGCTTTCCTGGGCTTCCCGAGTGTGGCGTGGCGCTCGAGGCGGTGGATTACATAATGTGAACGAGCTTCGTCACGTACATCGAAATGTCTACGCTTAAAATTTGCTTGTCTTCGTTTTCCTTCCTTATGAGAATAATTAACAGGTGCTCATTTTTTGTGGCTTATGGAGAAGATGAATCTATCTATGCCAGAACACGACGACGAACAGGCGGGCGCGTCCGCTTGCGCTTCTTACCCTTGTCGAACGCGTTCGCACTCTTCAAGTCCCGGCCTAGGGGGTCCTCCTTTTTAACTTCATAAATGCGGACCTACAAATGAACACAATCGATGGTCATGTACGTTATGATATTAGGGAGGAACTTACAATCCAGTTCTCGGAAGTGAATGCTTCATCTGTGCACGAGTCAGCACAGATTGCTACAGTGCAGTCAGGCAAGTCAAAGCTCACCGAGATGATCTAAAGTAGGTCCTGGGCTGGGGATCACCTGCCCACGCACACGGTCCTGTGCCTGTCCGCCACCGAAAAGCTCTGGGAAGCTGAGTAACAGTGGCACTGTTACCACTATATCCGGGAAGTAGAGTCACCTACGCACCGGTAATATGACATCTTGTACATCAGACTGTTTTTCATAGTTGGCGAAGCTTGGTCATCAACGCGATAGTCACCTTGAGGGGTGAAGTATCGCGGTTCCTGGATTTCATCTGGCCAAACACCCTGTGCAATGCGTACCATCCACAGGAATTTGTTGATGTCGTCACCGGAATAACCAAGTAAACCACCAAAAATAACCAGCACATAGTCTACGTCGTGTTTGCGCAGGATAGGGTACGCAACTTCCTCTGGGCTAGACATGGCCTTGCCCACCGTCGCTATGTGAGCTGCAAGGCAACGTCATTCCTGAAAGCGAGGTGGACATCAGAGTACCTACTGTTGTTCCACGTGTTATTGTCCACGAGGGTGGGACGGTCTGCCATACCAGCAATTTGATATCCGTAGTCCCACCAACTCATGACAACTGCGTCCTTCGGTGTGTTCTGGCGAAGCCAATAATATGCCTCCCGGAAATCGTCGATGATGTGTAGCCCATCCGACGTGTGGGATGCAAGGACGACGCTTGGCGACGAGTACGCGGTGGACGTCACCCACGTGCAGTGCACAACGAAAAATAACAGCATCCCCAACGCATTCAGAATCACAGCTCCACGAGTGTCGAGCCCAACGATACCACGCCTCGCAGGCTTGGCCCTTTTGCTGGCGGAGCCGCCTGACGTCACCATGTCCGCCAGGAGCTCCGCCACGGATGCACCGGAAGCGGTAGTGGTGATAGATTTGTCCTTCTTCGTTGCATCAACGTTATCACCCTCCGACGTGTCGGGTTCCATCGGATCAATGTAGGTGTCCAGAACACTGGAAAGTGCAACCGCCGCCGATACGCAGACGATCGGGGTGAGTGTGAGCATCAGCCGTACCATTACGCCGGCGAAGTAACTTGCGACAAGGGCGTAGATGATAACAAACACATGCTCGTCGCGCAGTTCTCTGAAACACAGGACAACGCCTGCTGGGAAGAGGAAGATAAGGAAATGGAGGTCCATGAAGAAGGACGGCCACGCAGTAGGCTGGTGCTCGGACACGGAAGCGATAATCGGGATGTACCTGAGGAGTAAAATGAGGGCCAAATATCGACAGGGTCAGGATCACCCACTTCTTGGCGTAGCCAGTATCCCACAGAGAATAGAAACGTCCGGTCCAGGGAGCGATCCATCCTTTGGAAGTTAAAACGATGATGGCCAATGTACCGAGTATACCGGCCACGATCACAGAGACGAATAACAACTGTCGGAATTGTTTTGAAGACACATGAGAGCGAACGAGCTCCACGAATGCGACGATCTGCAAAAGGCCAAAAACACCTAGGGAGAGGTCAATCTACGTGACAGCTTAAAAAAGGGTTTGAAACACCTAGGGCGCCCATGTGTTCGCTAGTACGCACAGGCTGGAAACCGACGAACGGCACCTGCATACTTGCAAGTGTGCCAATAGCATACCACGAGGAATAGCCCACATAGAGGCGGTTTGTAAAGCGGCCCATCAGAGTGAGAGCAAGAGCGTGCAAAGGAATCATATTCGTAATGAATGCGTAGCCACCTGTGACGTATTCATAAGTTGACCTTTCAGCGTGCCAAGTAGGGGGTTCACCAACCCCAAGCCGCAACCATATAGAAATAGAACAAGGCCGTAAGGGTGCCATAAAGCGCACTGCCTTGCTTCATGGCTTTGATCCAGAGGAAGAAGGTGAACATGAGGAGAAATATGGCGATAGCTTCGTTGTCATAAGACCCTGCGACGGAACGTGAAATGTAGCCAGGAACAATGCCGATGAAGGCGGCAGCTAGAAGACCGGCACTCTCATCCTTCATCTCCTTTGTGAACCTATAACAAGACAGTGAACATAGGAGAAGGATGGAACGAAGATGTAACGTTACATGTAAGTTGCCCAAGCTGTGAGGGCGCTAAAACAGGGAGCAAGGAGTACGCAGATATTCCGAATGTCAACGGGAAGGTGAAGAGAATGAAGAACGTTGTAGATGACCCCGCTAGTAGCCATGAGACCGGGATATATCGTACCACCGACTACACGTCCTAAGGGATACCATGCGGTAGGGTCAAACCAGTTCCAGAATTCCTGTTTGAACCATCAACCAGTAAAACACGGAATGAATCCTCTGTAGAACGTACATAAAAGCCCTTTGATGCGAGTACTCTCGTTGCACGACTGATGCGATTTCAGCATTGCATTCCAGAAGTTAGACGAGGACATACTAGTTGAACCATGGATCACTGACGCAGTGGCAGGTGAGTCACAATCTTGTAGGGGAATGACTAGCTTACAATTCATGTATGATACTTTCGAAGTTGATGACAGCAAATAGACGGGATGCGATGGCAGCGCCTGAAATAAAGACAAAAGCAACGATTCGAACCAAGGAGGCGGTATTTGCCAAAGTCGATGGTGAAATGTCAGTAGGGAGCGGGTATGCCTTTGACATGGCTGTAGTCCGAACCCAAAGGGTTAACTTGGTTGGGAGTGAAGTATTACAGTACTAGTGTGGGGGGTCAATGAAGGTCAATGGCGGCTGCTCCCTGTATACGTGTCAAGGGATTACGTCAGCAAGGCAAGAGAGCTTGCTTTGGACGGAGCTTGAATTTGAGCTCACAAGCCGTGGCTCTGGCAGTTGCCTGCAGTCCGCACAACATGTTGTCTAGTATGGTCTCCGAGACTGCCGACGGAGCTCGGGTACCGGGTGAGACTGTCGTGATGGATGTTGATGGGATTGTAGATGGGCCTGTAGTACGGCCTTCCTTACGTCCAGGTTCGCTCGACATTCGTCTTGGGTCTGCTGAGGCAGGCTCCTTGCCGCGTGCCTCGTCTGTTCCGCTCGCACCCCCGACATATACTGTCGGCTACGTGTATGATGCGGCGATGATGTCGCACAGTCCGGATGAGGGGGACGAACACCCCGAACAACCACAGCGAATCGTAGCCGTTCACAACACGTTACTCAAGCACGGTTGCCTCAGCGCGATGAAGCGCCTTCCCTTCCGTCGTGTGCAGCGTGAAGCCGTACTTCTTGTGCATACCGAGCAACATTGGAGAATGGTGTTGGCTCTAAAATGTACGTGACATAGATTATGTCTGCGGATACTAATGCGATGACACGCCAACAGCGCTCACGCGGCAGGAAATTATAGATTCGAAGGCGTTCTATGAACATGATTCGTTGTATGTCAGCCCACAAACCACCGACTCTGCACTCTTAAGCTGCGGAGGGGTCATCGCGGCAGCCCTAGCCGTTGCTCGCGGTGATTTAAAAAAAACCCTCGCGATCGTTCGCCCTCCGGGCCACCACGCAGAACCCGATCGCCCAATGGGCTTTTGCTTTTTCAACAACGCTGCTGTTGCGGCCAGGGTTGTGCAGCAGTTAACGCCCATCAAACGCATCCTCATTCTGGATTGGTGAATAGAAACATTTCTTGCTCTTGACTATACTTGACTATGCCAGTGCCTAGGGATGTCCATCACGGTACGTGTAGTACGAACTACAGAAGACAAAAACCATGACCACTTAATAATACGATGTTTAGGAAACGGTACACAAAGAGCTTTCAACGATGATCCTTCGGTGCTTTACATCTCCCTGCATAGATATGAGGGTGGGCGCTTTTACCCATGCGGACCCTTTGGTGGGATGACGTCCTGCGGTGAAGGCAGGGGGCTAGGCTAGTACGCGAAACAGTCCCCCTCTTTATCCGTCGTTCTTATAATTTGAAGTTCTGTGAATATCCCCTGGGCAGAGACTGGCACAACAGACGCGGATTACATCCACGCTTTCCAGCAAATTGTCATGCCAATTGCAACCGAATTTGCCCCTGAACTTGTGATCAGTAAGTAGGAGTGGATGTCAAGCATGACAGTCGTTGAGCATGCCGCAGTCTCAGCCGGATTCGACGCAGCCGACGGAGACATACTAGGGGAATGCTGTGTTACGCCCGCAGGATACGCCCACATGACCTACATGCTTTCCACCCTCGCTGGGGGGAAAGTTGTTGTTGCACTTGAAGTAAGTATTCCCCTTGAAATGTCGTTCATCTCCTCATATCTACAGGGTGGATATACGCTCGAATCACTCTCCGACTGTGCGTTGGCTGTAGGCCGGATGTTGTTAGGCGAGGCTCCTCCAGAGTTGCCTCCTCTAGTGGCTTCCGAGGTCGAATCTGAGACGGTGTGGCTCGTTGCAAAGGAACAAAGCAAATACTGGAAGAATATCAACATCAAAGCTTGCGAACCGAAAGAAGGTTTGCTTCGTCTGTCTCAGTTGCATTCTTGACGTTACATCGTCCCTGTAGATTTTGAAGAGTTTGCATTCGACGTTCCAGGTGCCTTTTTAATTTCGGTTTTTTTTATGCAGTTCCGCTAAAGTCCTAGCAGAGATTCTCAAGGCCCATCGGCAAGATTATATGTACCGAAATTTTGACATGCTCGAGGTGCCCCTCATGCATGACGATGTCCGGGAAAAATTTTCAGCCCAGATTATGTGCTCGTGAGTAATACGACTCTGTGTTGTTAGAATCTACTAAGTCTATTCCCAGAAAAGACCTCCTGGATAACGAAGTGCTGGTTGTCTTCGCCCATGAATTGTAACTTGTGCTACCCTTGGGTTTGAGCCCAGTTCTAATCATCTGCCGTGCAGCGGCAACCTTCGTGTCGAGATTTCAGATAGGCTGACGTGCGACATTCAGCTCGAGTCCTCTTACATAGTGAGCCCTCCCAGCCGATTGCTAGCCCATTATTCACATAGTCGGACAAGATTGATGTATCTAAGCAACTTGTAAACTGGGTTCAGCAAGAACATTATGGTCTCCTAGATGTCAACCTCTTCCCAAAGCCTCCCTCTAGTGACAGAGATGTAAGCCTTACCTTCACCCATATTTCCACACCCTTTCATCCCTTGCAGTATCCCCAAAAATCTCCAGAACAGTATGCGCGAGAGATTATGACATACCTTTGGGACAATTACGTTCTGTGAGTGATGCGCACATACGGCGACTTGATGGTGCTGTTGTCTCATTTGACGACAGGCTATCCACGGCTAAGCGCGTCATACTCATAGGGCACGGGCCCGGCGTAGTGGGCGTTTCAGAGTTGCTCGAGGCTCGCAGTGAGTGTCTCTCACCCTTGCCTCGTGTGCTCACCTGAGATGTACAGCTGCGGGCGTGATGCGCCATGTAGGACTTGTTGTCCAAGTTGTCGGCTATACCAAGATCCCCCTCGTCCCTAAGAAAGGTCCCGACCTCATCACTTGGTACCAGAAGGTACGTGGTCGCGCCTTTTGCTTGCTTACCATACCTTCATCACGAATGTAACACAAGCACTCACTCGTTATTGTTCCCCACGATCATGTCATCCGCCATGAGGGTAAAATTCTGAAGCGACACGGACGGCTCGTCTTCGCAGGTGAGCCCCTCGACACTTGCCTGTGCTTTAGCGTTCAATTCTTTCTTCCACCAAAGAGGAACCAAAACCAGTGAAGCTCATGTTACGAGCACTTCCCCTGATTCAAGCACATGTCCGCGACATCCTCACTCCTAGTATGGTACCCGAGTAGCCTTCATGAATCTTGAACACTATTGCATGGCATTGTGATCATTGCTCTCCTGTGCTATCGAACTTGCTCTCGGCAATGTAAGATTTGCGACCGCTATCCACACCAAATACTATAAACTTTATTATCACCGTGCGCTAACCCCGACATGCGAGTGTAGATACGAATGTGATTATAGCTCATCTTTGACATGCCCCGACTCGGGAGTTGTAGGCCCCACGTGAGTAGGCAAAGTCTCAGATGCCGGAGATACACAGGACGACGCCACCCTGTCCGTAATGCCTCCAGGGACACACGCTTTAGAAGTCTGGAGTGGTTCTTTCGTGTTGACCGTCGTGGACAAGTGCGCCGACTCGGTGGTCGTGTGCAATTCAAGGATAACCTGGTCTGCATCACCCATCCCAGATATCGGGGCTCTGGGTGTGTCCTTCCCCCCCCGCTCCTCTTTCCCTAGCTGGATGCGAATAGCTCTTTGTATCGGGTCATCCTCTCGCCTGTGTGTGTCCTCTTCCCCCGTCTGGCTGTTCTCCGACATGTCACCGGGTAGTAAGGTGTGGCCGTGCGTCCCGTGGAAGTCCGTGCCATGTTCCTTAATGACTTTCTCAAAGTCAATTATATTAGAGAACCCCCCATGTAAGAGCGCGAGACGCTGCGCTTCCTGTTTGCGCTCAATCTCTTCTTCCTCGGGGGTTGGCTTGTGACTTTCAGGAGCTTGGGTGAACGGAGCAGTCAAGTTGGCCGTGCCGTCCAGTATCGAATCGAAAAAATTGGAGATAGAGTCATACTTCAGCACACCTGTGGGTACACCGAGGATCAAAAGGGCAGACTAGGAATAACAAGAGAGTAAATACCTTCGAAGAGAAATGGTCTAGTGAAGCCGGCAGGGTAGACGAGGATCTTGCTCTCTTTACGGATTCCAGCATCGTAACCAAGCGCCACAGAGGATTGTCCGTTACGATCGCGGTGGGTTGCAAAGGCGAAGTCATCACGATATTTGTTCGCGAGTACTTTCCACATGAGTGGCATGTCCTTGACTTTCGTGAGTAACAAGACGCGGGTTTGGCCAAATTTCTGTATGCAGGTAAAGAGGGAGTGAATAGTAGAACAAGAATGGACATACATCGTTCACCCATGGCTCGATCTCCTCAACAGAGCGCAACTTCTTATTCTTGTGTGGCACGCGTCGCGATGCGAAATAAAAGAAGGCGCTTGCAGTACGATCTGGGTGCTCGAACAGAATGGGCGTTTGTTCCTTGCCGCGAGGGAATAATTTAACAGTTGGGAAGCCTTTCACACCCTAAGGGAACGTCAGTCGAGTTGAAAACGATGGAGGGCGAGCAACGTGCTTGCTCAGCGCAGAGGGATCGGTTCTCGTCGCAGTCAACTGCATAGAGAGGGACAAGAGGATGGAGACCGAGTGCGGCCTTATTGTATTCTGGAACCATCGCCTTGCAATACTGGAACAAGCCGGTCAGCGGTAACGTTTGTCCCAGGTTCGGGTCTGGCCATGGGGAACACTCACACCGCACCATGATGCAACGAACGCCACAAGAGAAGTACGCTGCATAGTGTCAAAATCATCTATGTCGAGAATAGCGATCCGGGTACATTATCTTTCAAGGCGTTGCGGAATCCCCTTGTATCGATCATCTTGACAAGAGAGTCTTTTGGGTATAAAGCCGAGGAGACGAGTGAAGGCGCAAGAGCCAGGGTTAATGTCAAGATATGGGCTGCTAGTAGCATGCTCGCGAGCGGAGAGGATACTGTTGTGATAGTTTATGAACACGAGCGACGAAGATTTCCCTGAGTTTGAGTAACGTGCTGACGTGGCGGAAAAGTGAATACCCAACTTGACAACTGGCTGGCAGGCAGTGAAAAACCTCAAGCGTTATCCACGTGACCCAGCCTCACTTTCAGTGAACCCATCGGAATTTGGCCAATGTCTCAAGTGGCCAAAACCACATTGATTGTGTCCATTGTTGTATCCTCACTCACCATATGCAGTGTGCATTATCTACACATCAGGAAACCTGCCACTTACTTTTTTGCACTCGTATGAGCTTGTACAAGTGAAAAAGTAGATAAGTCAACAAGTAACCTAGAATCCAAAAAAAGTTGATTCCCAAATGCATTTTCAGGAGGAGTGAAGCACA
>Ga0209488_10000450_pt1 | contig 34394 bp, 43 predicted proteins | sample Rivendell_Oct201_8_FD_188349 | JGI IMG/M metagenome (GOLD analysis project Ga0209488, IMG submission 188349) | Vadose zone soil microbial communities from the Eel River Critical Zone Observatory, Northern California, USA -... | ecosystem: Environmental > Terrestrial > Soil > Vadose zone >...
AATTCGGTTCATGAAAGCCAAGCCTTCCCGCTCCTCCGCGACCTCTTGCACGAATATCCGCTCTACTCCCTGCTCCTCGAGACTGAGCAAGCCCTCAAACAGGCGCTGCGCAGCGCGCGCGGGCTCCGCGCTCTCACCAAGCGAGAACGTGAGCCACCGCGCCTGGTCAGACCGCGCACGCACCAACAACGGCGACTCATCCTGCGCCATGAGACCAACACGACCAGACGCGCCACTCTCAACCTCCCGAAAGAATACATCCAGCGCCACAGCCCGCACCTCGCCACCATCGTCCGCTAGCGGCGCTGTGGCCGTATACAGCAGCGTGACGGGCACCTGCGGCGCATAATGTCGGTATTTCATCCCAGGCGTCGTCGGCGCGTTCTCCTCGTGACTCTTCAGTACAAAATCGCGCCTGTGGACAAGCACGCGCGGCGGCCGAGCAATCCCGTCCCCATGTCCATGCCCGTCCCCGTTCCGCACGTCCACGGCCATCAAATCGCCAAGCGCCTCCACGAGTGCCTCGACCGTCGCGCCACCAGGCCTCAGCACGCGCAGCGCCCCGTCCGCGCCGAGCCCATCGACAATGGTGCTCTCAAGACCGACGGTGCACGTGCCGCCGTCAAGGAGGAGCGGGAGGCGACCGGTGCAGCCGAGATCGCGCTGTACGTGCGCGGCGCGGGTCGGGCTCGGCTTTCCCGAGGCGTTCGCGCTGGGCGCGGCGAGCGGCGCCCCTGTAGCGGCGATGAGCGCGCGAGCGACCGGGTGCGCGGGCATGCGGACCGCCACTGTTGGATGGCCGGCTGTGATGATCGGTGGGACGCGGGACGGGTCTGCAGGGAAGAGGAGGGTGAGTGGGCCGGGCCAGAATGTGCGCATTAGGGTTTCGTAGGCGGGAGAGGGGGTATAGGATGGCGGAAGGAGGGAGGAGAGCATGGAAGAGGAGGATATGTGCACGATTAGCGGGTTGTCGGATGGTCGGCCTTTAGTGGAAAATATTTTGGCTGCGGCGGATGCATTGAGAGCAAGAGCACCCAGGCCATAGACGGTCTCTGTTGGAAAAGCGACGACTTGACGCTCTGTCAGGTGCTGAACAGCAGTTTTGATGGCGTTCTCTGTCCCTGGGTCAGAATAGATCGGTTCGTCCCTGGAGAACGTGATCGACAGTGGGTCACACTTGAGGACTTGGGTAGTTAGTGCCATGGCCGTGTCAACGTTGTTTTCTATCGGGATCCTAGACTGAACATATTTTGAGAAGAGAGTACGAGTCAGAGTGGTGAACAGCATCCATATGCAGATGCGATCAAATTGTCATCGAGTCAAAAGTTCATTATTAACCATCTGATACCGCGACGCAGCGCTTGCGCGCAACTGCCTAAAACAACGGACGTAGAATATATAAACCTCGAGACATCACAACTGCTCATTAGAGCAATAGCAATATACCTATAAAAATGAAGCAAGTGAAGATAGCCAGTCAATCTGCCCAAGTGAGACATGTCTCGATGGCGTGAATGAAAAGGCGAGAATAATATAAACGATGTAGCCGTCGTGCACCGAGAGAAGGCTCAAAACAGCGTAGAAGATGTGTGAGGATATAAATGCAGAGGATTCAAGGAAAACGAAAGTTGAGTGAGGTCGTCACAAAAGGAAGCATTTCGGTTTACATTCATAGAGCGATACAATTGCCGATAGATCGAGATGGTATCGGTGTAAAAGAAATGGTATGTAAGATAATCGCAAACAGAGCGCACTTAGCTCTTGCTTGCCATGAAAGCCGCGAAGCTTTCTTTCGATTGACGATCAAATCCCAATGGATACGTCGTCAAGTCCTTCGTCAGCGCTAGGGTGTCAAGACTCGCCCGCTGCTTGCCCTTCTCGATATCCTGTCCGTTAAGGAATACTCCAGCAGGTGGCTCCTCAATTTCATTGTCCTCGCTACCATGATCAATGTGGAATGGGAACGACCCGAGACCCGTGGTCATGGATGAGAGTTGAGATCCTGTAGACATGCCAAGGATCTGACGATTGGGTGGCTCCAGGACACCGTCATCCTGTGTGGAAGTACGACGATCGATATCATTGTGCGTCTCTTGCGTAAGCGGTGAGCGGGGCGGCGTACGGAGTGGGCGGTTAGAAATTGGCGATGGTGGTACAAAAGTGAAGCTCTCGAGTATCGAGTCTGCACGACCAGATATGCCAGAAGCCATCGTGCTCATAGACATGCGCTGGGGTTGGGTTTGGGCCTTTTCCGACTGCTGCGACTGTGCCTGAACATTCAATAGCGCGCCCTCTTGCTGACGTTCGAGAGTGTTTGCATTACGGGAATTGAAAGGAGAAACCAGACGACCGCTGGCCATACGAACTAGAGTAGGCGTACCAGTCCCGACAGAGCTAGCCAGTGGCGTGGCAGGGTAAAGGGAAGCGCTTGCCGGCTGTACAAAACCGAGATGCACACGCGTTGCATCCATTATGTTTGCCCCAATGACACTGGCGGCTTGAGTATAGGTGCTCAATGGGCGATCCGAATCACTGACGTCGTGACCCATTTGCTGATCAGTTGTCGTGTTCATAACCTGCGGTGAGTTTGTAGAGCCTCGAGTCGCCATGGAGCTGCGGACCTCGGATCTTTCGTCAGCGAAAGGATCAAGAGGGATGGGTATCGGGTTCTCGTAGGATTCTTGCGGTACATCTCGCGGGCCAAAGGACGAGGCGGTAAGCGGAGAACGGATAGATGGGCGAGTGGAGGTAGAGACGACGGCCGCCTTGGCAGCACTGGCGACCTGTCGACCAGTGACAATCATGGGTGCCTCTGATAGAATATCACTAGCGTAACTAGCGTTTGTGATATAAGACCGATCGTCAGCCGCGACCATTGCATGAACACCGGAGAGGGCAGTAGAACCGAAGGGTACAGATTCAACGGAAAGGTTCATGTGGTCCATATTGAGATCAACTCCGGGAGCGCGGGGACGGGGCATCATGGATGTCGAAGTTGGCTGGGGCGATGACAGAGATCTTACTGGAAGAACAGAAGCAGGGGGTGGAACAAAGGCAATAGGGATCACATTCGTTGACTGAGAGCCGGTGGAGGTCGTCTGAATGGAATGTCCGTCACCGAAAGGATTGGATTGAGCAGAATCACGCCGAGCTGGTGGAGCTTGTGAGGTCGGGTCAAGATTGATGGAAGAATTCGAGTTTCCGTACACCCTGACGGCAGAGTCAGAGGGGGCAGGAGCGGCGGTGGGCGCTGGAGAGACGACAAGTTTCTCGGTAGGATCGGGACGATTGAGGACAGTGTCGGCTGGTGCTGGGATATCCTTAACCACTGGCTCCGCCGGCGGGACGGCCGGGGTATGTCGACGATACCACCAAAGGAAGAGTCCGATAGAAAGAGCTAAAAAAACGAGAGAGCCCACGACAACACCTGCAACCACCCCTGCGCCGACTCTATGGCCAGAGTTGGATGATGATTGTCGGTCGACACAACTGAAGGAGCTACATTGGGAACAGCTCCTGGAAGGACACGTAAAAAGAGTGCAGAGACAGAAAATATAGGCTACGTACTGTGCGGTTTGAACACAGAATTGAGAAGATCCACAATTACAGACGGGAGGAATACTTGGACATTGAACACAGTCACGTTGTAGGATGTGGTCCATACGCATAGGGAGCGCGGGGAAATGAGAGGATTTGGTCAGATACTAGCAACAGGCGTTGGGGTATCCAGCAACGTCTGATGAGAGGACGATATCGAAAGCAGTTTTGGAGCCAGGGAGAGGGGGAGAGGGAGAAAGAGAGAAAGGGAAAGAGAGGGAATTTAGGGAAAGAGAGAGGGGATGAAAATGAAGACAAGCGACGACGAGAGCAACCGGTGGGATCTCATGAATTATGTAATTTATCCGATATCACATTCCCCTTCTCTCGCTTGCATAAGTAAAAAGCCGCTCACTGGCAAACCCCCCCCCTCAGCTCGTTTCGCATGAGTTGACCGCGTTAATGACTATAGTCATATCTACGGTACTACCAGTTTAAAGCCCATTTTAAATATACTCTGGGGACTTAAGTACTCACTTTCTGTAAAAAACCTCGGAACTCGATGGTATCGCCTAGAACTTCAGTTAGCCGACCCCAAATCACCACATGGAACATAGGGTACCGTACCTGGCCGCGTTTAGCGCCGCGAATCTTCCGACCAGCCTTCTCTAGCTCTCGACGGTGTTCTCGGTCCTCACGGAGCCACCGCAGGGCGATTTGGAACAATGCCCCGTCTGGTACCCCTCCTACTTTTTTGCCCAAAGGTGGATCAATGGGTGAAGACGGGGGCCACGCGGTTGGATTCATTACAAGACTTCCAAGGCGCATGTGCGCAATGTGCGTGGGAAATTCATTCAATCCATCGAAGATGTGGGTGGCGTCTAACCGTACGTTAGCTCTCAATAACACACCAGGGATTAGCCGGGCCCACAGAGAATTGTCGCAGTCCGACGTTCGCTATCCGCTTTTAGGAAGGATAAAAGATCATCCCGGACTTGCACGTCCAGATCGATGGTGACCTACACCGTCCCCCCCGAATTTCCCGACATCAATTGGGTCCAGGCACGCTTTGTCAGCCCAAACATGAACCTACCTCATCAAGCAAAAGGACATCCCACGGTTGCATGAGTCCCATACACAGCTGTACGCGTCGTCTCTCGCCATCCGAGATGGCGTGCATGTGCCAATCGAGGTCCACGTCGAGAATATCGAGCAGATGGTCACGACGCTCTTTGTGCCGATACCCACCGACTGAGTTGAGAAAGTGCTCAACCACAATGTCACCCCGCACGACCGGATTCATCGCCCTGTAGCCCGTTAAGTTTCAGATGTGCCCGCACACGATGATGGCTTTGTTAAGAGAACTTTCCATTCTGTGCCAAGGTACGTAACCCCTGGAGGGGACTGCCGAAAGACGTCGCACCCTTTCAATAGGATTCGGGCCCCCTCTGATGTGACCAGCCGCTTGCCTGCCAGGATTTGAAGCAGAGTTGACTTACCGGCTAATGAAACAAGTGTTGATGAATGTTTGATAGATGCAGTCATCGATTGCTGGGAGGAGAATACGACCTACCCCCATTTGCCCCGATCAGAAGCGTGCGCGAACCCTTTGGCAGATTGATGTTGACGTTGCTCAATGACGGAGGTCCAGATGGATCATGATTGTATGTCAGGTCCTCGACAAAAAATTCGGTCTTGTCGGCCATTTGAGCTTTGAGCAACTGCCTCAGTTGGTAAGAGACGAGAGCGCGGAAGGCAGTGTGTCATCGTTTCTTACCAAGGCGGGCGCTGGGCTGAGGTGGCCGGTTGGCTATTTCTGTTGTGTGACCATCAGGAAACGAGATGACCATCACTCGTACTCTAAGGAAAGCTTACAATTACTACGGCTGAAATAGCAAGGGTGTAGACGCCGTCACCGTGATGGTGTTCCCGGCGGAACGGCTATCAGCACTACACAGCGCTCACTGGCACAATCTGCAACCACGATGTCAGATTTCCTTGCCTTGCCCGGAGTGTACAAAGCACTCTTCCTATACATAGAACCGAGTATTTACCCCGCATACACTCATTATCTTCAAGTCTCACCAGGCTTAATGTCACAGTCTCCACCGTCTTACCAGCTGTTCTCATCTGGCTCAAACCTGGCGCTGCTTGGTTCCATCATGAATTGATTCCAGCGCCATACGAACCAGTTGCTAGCGTAGATGCCCGCAGTCGTATGGCCATTTGGCAGCTTGGAAACTGTGCGTCTAGTGGTCAGCGTCAGCGTCACCTCCATCCTGACGTTTTGGGTGCCACAGGCTACCTGCTGCTAGGAGTGCTCTCTTCCCTGGTCTTCCGAGCGATAAGGGACGCACTCCCCAACAACCCTGCCGCACAGGAACGCATACTGGGTGCAAGTCTATTGGCGATGGCAATAGCAGATGTGAGTCACTCACAATCATCTGGTCCTGATATAGGCCTGATAACTGATCCATGTCCATGACAATGCGGCGCGTCTCTTAGGCAACGCAGTAAGTCGCTCTGGCACAGATCACCCCGTACATTAACGTCGCTGTTAGCATCGTTGCGACTCTTATAGGTCTTCCGGATTCCATCAGATATCATCCCGAGCTCTGGAATTCGGCCACACATGGCAATATCTCATTCGTCATTGTCCTGCTACTTTTCAGGTTCGAGCATGATATATTTTAGTAATCGACCGCGTTGGCTAACTGTTACTCAAGACTTGCGTGGTTTGCGGGCCTCGGACGCACGAGATATTACTTTGGGCAGGGGTCGGGTGGAAAAGCAAAAGAGAGATAGAAAACGATGTGTGTGTATGTAAGTTACGGTACCGTTCCGGGAACGTGGAATGTCGGGCCGAGGATTTCTCGTTTAGTTTCGCTTAGAGTCATGACCTCCACCACCGTTGTTGAAATTATTGACCTCACTGACACCCCCCCTGCTATCAACGACGAGGCCGAAACAGCACCACAAATCGAAGACCACGGTACAGATGCGAATCCAGAAAATAACACCGCGGGCCGCCCGCAAGCGCAAGAACGGCGAGATCCGCAAGGCGCGCAGCAGCCAAGTGGAATCGCGAGCTGAATCCCCCGAGCGCGGTCATGAGCAGTCTGGGGAAGGCGCAGAATTGCAAGTTGCAGACGACGCTCAGGCCAGCAACAGCCTAAAAGAGCCCACGAGGAAGAAGAAGCGGCGCTCGAAGAAGGGCAAGGATAAGGACCAGGACTCAGCACTTTCTTCACGCGATGACACCCAGCTCCAACACGACGCGCCGTCCGCCTTAGACGACGAGAAGCTTTTCTATGTTGATACTGTACCAGGGTCGGTGCTTGCAGGCATGGCGTTCGATTCCGCGGGCGACGCCAAGGCCTCACAGTCATCTACCTCTACCCAAGCATCCGAGCCAGTTAAGACCCCAATACCACTACTCTTACCCGCGCACGTATCGGTCCTCGATCGCGGGGATGATTTACCTGTGAAAATCGTCCAACCCGCGGACTCGGATTCAGAATCTTATATCGAATACCTCGACTACGATGATCGCCTGGTGCGCTCACATCATTCTTTCTCATGAATTCATCGCTCATATCTCATAGGCACCCGACATGGTGCGTTATTTTGAGCCTCCTGCAGAGGAGCAAAAACAGGCACGCTTTGTTTGCAAGCGGTGCGGCGCAGAGAGCGAACACAGGACCAACGAATGTCCTGTGCTAATCGTGCGTGCTTTTCGACGTCATCTGTGGTTATTACTGATCTACGAGTTGCCTGATATAGTGCTTGACTTGTGGCGCCCGTGATGAGCATTCCACACGTAGCTGCCCTATCAGCAAAACTTGTTTCACGTGTGGAATGAAGGGACACATCAACAAGGTCCGTGATGTCCCTTCGAGAATGAGCAAGGGCTGATTGTGCGTCTAGAACTGCCTAAACCGACATTCTCGGGGCATGGTGAATAATAAATTTGATGATTGTGATCGTTGTGGATCAGAAAACCACATCACCAACGTACGGTCGAACTCCTCTGGTACAAAATTGTGATTAACCTCTAATTGCCGATTTAGGAATGCCCCACAATCTGGAGATTATATGAATACGTTACCGACCGCGAGCGTGAGGCCACACTGCAGCTCCGAGAATCAAAACAATCGCGCGCCCTCGGCCAAGGTGGGGAGGGTTACATCGCAAATGATGAGTGGTGCTACAACTGCGGGAATAGCGGGCATCTTGGCGACGTAAGCCTTCACCAGTATCTCGGGGCTCCCCGCGGCCGCGGCCACGGCTTCCATTCATTTGCTCACGTATACGTACCACAGGACTGCACCGAGCTTCCTCGCCCGCACGACACGCCATCCGCGCCATCCGCCTTTGGCCAGTACAACATCCTCTCCGGCCCTTTCTCAGATGCTACCGCTGGACCCGTCCGCGCACGCGCCCCGCCACCCTGGGAAAATGGTGACGCCTTCGGCGACGGCTGGGGTACGAGCGCGCCGATAAACGTTGGCAAGCGTGCGCGAAACAAGGACCGGATGCGGATGGAGCAGCGCGCGCTCGAGATTCAGGAGCGGGAGCAAGACGACTCGGGTGACTGGTTTGAGAACGCGCGGAATGTGCGCAATCGCGGGGTGGCGCGGGGAGCCAGGCGTGAGCGTGGTCATGACCATGACCATGACCATGACCGTGGCGGCGGCGGTTCTGGGAAGAAAGACGCAAAGATCCGGATTGGAAGAGCGTGGAAGAGCGACGACCCGCCGCCACATCGCAAGCCGAGCTTGCTCGAGCGAATGCACAACAACGACAACGATGACTTCCATTCGCGCGGTCATCGCCATACGGGTCCTCACATCCAAGACCGGGATCGAGACCGAGGCCGAGATAGAGATAGAGACAGGGATGGAGATAGAGACCGCGACCATGACCGTGGTGGCTGGGGGCGAAGTCGAGGTCGAGATCGAGATAGGGATGGAGGTGGTGGGGACAGGCTTGGGCTACGGATTCGCGGGTCTGCTAGCTCTTCGCGCCAGGCTGACTCGGAGGTGCACGCGCACGAGCACGAGCGCCGCGGGCAGGAGGAGTTCAAAAATGACGATCGGCGGTGGGAGGAGAATAGAAGCCGGGGTCGAGAGCGCGAGTCTCGGACGAGTCGGGACGAGCGGGGCCCGCGAGGTCCACAGTACAAAGGAGGGTATGCGCGATGATGTCAAACATCTTACCCCCCCCCCTCATTCGCATGCTATTACTACACGCATTTCGATTGCGTTGCATTTCTGGTATTGTGATACCCAGACAAATGAAGACATATACAGCAGCCAGGAAAGCCTCAGAAACCCAAACCCTCATTAATATATCACAGCTCTCCTCCCCGCCTATCCAAAGGCCGCAGTGGGGCGTTAGAAATTAGACTCCCCACATAATCATCTGGGTCAGCTGTTTCGAGCGACCGCGATGCGGCTGCCCATGACGATACGTCTGGCATCAGTCCTGAGAAGCGCGACGACGCCGCCCGGGAGTACGATATCCCTTTTGCCGTACTTCGACGTGGGACCCCATGTGGAGGGGAAGCCATCGTGCCCGATGCGGCTGGGCGGACATCACGAATCGTCTGGCCATGGGCACTTAACGCCGTTCTGCCGCCAGTGACTTCTGATGATGGGTTAAGCGACTGGGGGACTGGCGCATCTTCGCCATGCTGCAGGAACGTGGAGCGGATAGAAGAGTCTGAGAGCCCACGCGTGCGCAGGGTACGCGCAGGGTCGATTCCACCGCGTTCTTCTGAAGATGCGCGGGGGTCAATGACCGCGTCTACATTACGCGGGAGCGAACCCGCTGCAGGGTTGTCGGCTGTAGCCATGACCCGCCCCGCGGCCCGCCCAAGCGTTGTACGCCGCAGCTGATCACCCCTTTCTCCCTGTGGCCGCGAAGAGCTTGGAGGGAGGACGACCCACGACGGATCGTTACGCGCTGCACCAGCGAAGATACCCATGAGGTTCGCTGAGGTACTACGAGTCGGGATTGGTGTCGCAATTACGTCTTGCGTAGACTCTTGTGCGATGGGAGATGTCACTTTCGTGATTGCACGCCCAGAGCCCGTCCCCGTGAATTCTACGTTCACGGTTGTGGTGGAGGCTGATGTAGCGGGACCCAACTTAGGAGCCAGACGAACAGAAGGCCACATAGGACCGCGGCTTCGATTAATGCCAAGTGGCGATACCGCACGCTTCGTATCGCTTGAGGTGGCGCTACTGAACAGCTTCGAGAGTGGGGCCATCCATCCGCCGCCGGGGCCTGATGAAGGGGCCTTTTCTTTAGATGAGGACTCATCTTTGGGATTCATCGTCATTTCGCGGACTTTTGGTGCGATAGATGGATCGAGAACAATGTCATTGAGCGTGGTACGCAAGGTGCCGAATTCTCTGAAAATGTCCTTGAAAAACTTGAGAAGGCTCCGCAAGTCACGCCTTGTACAAATCGTTGTGAATTTATCGTCCTCCAGCGCAGCGCGGAAGATGGTGCGTAAGTTGGTCACTTCAGCAATAATTCCATCAACAGTCGAATGTGATAGATAGCTAACGTCGGCCCCTAGAATATTTTGTCGCTTCAGACGGGTCGTTAGCGTTCGTGCATCTGCTTGTGCAATCCTATTAAATAGCTGTTGGACACGCTCCAGGAGAAGTCCGAGGGTAGATGGATTGTCAATTAATGAAGATGATTCGGAATTTCCTTCGTTAGGAGATATAGGAAGAGATAGTTGGTCCCCGTAGCCTGTTGGAGATAGGGTTTCGTTCCAACCTCGAGGTTCAGTCTGAACAGCTCGATGACGTTGCAGGGAGTACAAGGACTTCCCCCTCCTAGGCTTCCCTGGCGTTGCATCATCGTCTGACTCGTTGGTAGTGCTCCCCCTTTCAAGCTCAATTTCAATATCAGAGTTGGGGTCTCTCCTACGTCTAATTTGTCTTCGTTGACGAGTGCCAGGAGAGAGACGACGTTGACTAGTTTCTGGTGTCAAGGGCTCCTGATAGATCATCAGAGTAAAGCGGTGGATAAACATTACAATATACTCACGAAACTCTGATGGGATGGTGTCCCTGAGCTCAGAGGGTGCTTAGCCGATGAGAATATATTTGAGATAGGGGAAAGGGGTCTGGGAGCCGTTCCATGGGCAGGAGAAGGTATGCGACCTTGTGGGTGATTAGGGGGCCCGAGGAACAAACTGATTGGTACATCACATACCAATACCACCTTCCGGAGAAGAGGCGAGACGTTCTCCTTCCTCTTCCTGTAACGCTTGTAGGGTCTCCCGAGACTCGGACAGAAGCTCCTGAAGCTCAGTATTGCTCTTCCTGAGAGCCTCTTTATCAGCCATGAGTGATTCCAGAAGCTTCATAATTTCGTTGTGGTGTTCAATGGAAGTCAAGTCAATCCGCTTTCCACGTGTTCGTGAGTTGCTGATGTCACCCCAATAACAATACCAAGGCCCACCGAATGCTGTAACCCAGCTAGCCACTGTTTCGCCTCGTGCAATGTCTCTTCGGAAGCTTCGCCACGCTTCGACCGCTCTTCCTCCAACCGTTTTTCGAGGACGCGGGCCTCCAAGTCCAGCTTGGCTTCAGAAAGATGAACGAGGGAGGATGATTGATTAATGGAAGACGGGGCTCACCGCATTTATCACTAAGAGAAGCCAACCTGGTTTCCGCGGCTCGGAGCTTTTGTGCCTCGCTATCCCTCTCCTGGTGGAAATCATCCCTCTCTTGCAACGCGTCGCGGAGGCGCGCCTCCCAGCCGACAGAGCGGGCGTGTTCCGTCGACAGGCGATTGAACGCGACGCGCAACTCCTGCAGATCTGCGGAGAGCGTCTTGTTTGATTCTTCGGCGAGTTCGTTATTAAGAAAGGTCTGGCCGAAACGCTGAATATAAGAGGAAGGACCATCAGCCCACTCCGACCATTGACGATTGGTAAGCGTGTGACCTTCTCGAGGATGGCGTTTTCCCGCGAAAGTTCAGCTATTCTATCCTCCATCTGTCTGCGAGTGGCGGGGTTAAGTTCGGGATCCAGAGGATCAACACCATCTGGTTGCGTTTGCTTGCCAGCATTCTCTGCGGCCTAGTCGAGTTCAGCGGATGGCAGGGGGGAAAACAGCAGGAAGGGACGTGCCTGTACCCTCCGGACATACGCTTCGTGTCTCTGCAACAAGGCTTGTCCAACCTCTATGCGTGATCGGTTTGACTCGGGTGTTATCAAGGCGTTTCGGACGCACCAGCACTGAGGACGAGACGGCTTTCTAACTTGGCCTTGACCGCCAGCCATGCCTTGGTGTATTCGCTGTCCTCTGCATTGCACTCGCAACCTGGAGGTTCTGGAGTTGAAACCCGGGAATAGTCTGACAAGGAGCGGGTGAGATCGTCAATGGCAGTAGAGGCGTCCAGAAAGCTGCGCGATAGTGGTGAGTTTGAAGCAGGAGTAGACATGGTTGTGTTGAATAGACAGGTTGTTTTGAATGCCCAAGCGCGATTATGCCTAATTTGGCTCACGTGTTTACCGAGAGAGGGTGGAATATGTATTATCATCAGTGAAGAGGTCGTGTAGGGTATGATAAATAAAAAAATGAAAGCCAACATGGACAACAACATAAAGTAACTAAAGTCAACACCGGAAACCGTCTCCAGAGAGGTTATCTATTTCCCTTCATTCCGTTATTTGTTTGACAAGCTCCGCGACCCAAGTCGCCACTTGCGCTGTCGCGTTCACCTTGTTCACCGATATGAATTGGAAAGCGGTGCTCAATCCACCCATGTTCAGCTCTTCCAAGGCTTCTCGTTGCGTCCGCCCCGCAAGACTGACACTGCCAGTTTCCTCCACGGTAGATAATGTAGACATGGAATTGCTCCACCCTCCAGGTCGGCTCTGGTCCTGGAGAACGATATGGAACACATTCGATGCCGCGCTCAGGACATGGGAGTTTGACGATGCCGCAAAGGCATCTTTCACGCGCTCTTGCAGACTGTCATAACTGCATGTTCTGAGAGTGAGCGAACCACTAACAACAAATAGAAAATAGGATACTGACCATATCGCGAGGACTTCGGGGTATGCCATTGACACGTCCGAGAGTAGTCTGAAGTAGATTTCGGTCTCGGTGTTCTCGCCCTGGGATAATTCCAACATGACGCCGATGAAGGAAATCACAAGCAATGCCGAGTTCATGTCCGTGATGCTCAGCAGTTCCAGTGGGACGGTTGGTACGTCATCGTCTGCGCCCTCTGATGGATCATCTCCCGCCGAATACTCATCTAGGTTAGCATCGTGTAGTAGCTCTCTGAACTTCCTCCGTGTTGGAGCAGTGGATAGCAATGCGAGGAAGTAGCCAAGTGAGTCGGGTGCAACCTTAAGAACAGGAGCTGCTTGCGAATTATCCTCGTCATTTGGTACCGGACGCGAACTGACTCGTAACATTGTCCGAAGGGCGTCCAAAGCGACGGGTTTGAAGGATTTGAGCTTGAAACCTTTGACTAGGATTGATGCGAGGGAGAAAGAAAAGTTCGATTTGAACGATATCCTGAGGCTTTGGTCGAGCTGACCGGCAATCTCTCGAAAGCCATATCGGTGCTCGAGCAGAGATTCTGGCACCCCCTGCTGCTGGAGTAACTCATGATCTGACAGCTGTTGGATTGTAACCCGCAGTAATTGCGATGCCTCCGCGTAGAACGCCATATGTCCGAACTGAAGGAGCGCAACTGCAAGCCAGAATATAGGGCCCAAGTACCGCGACCCTTGCTGTAAGGCCGGCATAACGTTGCGAATGCATCGTAGCATACTGACAACCGAGATCGTTGAGTCTGTGGTTCGGATCAGAGTGCTCCTGAAGGCGACAAGCATTTGATAGAAGAAATCGTCGTCCACATCTGCCGTCGCCAATTCTCCGAGGACAACGAACGCACGGAACTGAATGGTTGGAGAGACCTGAAATGCCGTCGCGGTAACCAAGCTCATCCAGCGGGCTCGCCACACGTTGAGTAATCCTGAAGATAAAGTAAGGGTGTGCCACACAGCGGTGACAGCAATAGAAGGCATACCTTTTGTTTGGGCTGCGGCCTCCATCACACGGAAAAGGAAGCGAGTGAGTCCTTCTTGACAATCCAAAACCTCGCCATCTGTCACTGGATCGTATGAGATCAATTCATTCGTCCATTGGGCACGGCTAAGACCAAATAGCTTGAGTTTCTCTACATGACTTCCTTCTTCGTGTAGAAGACGTATTTCGGGACCCGCAATAGCATCAGAAGAGCGGGACATCCACAGCGATTGTAGAAGGTCCATGACAAGCCCCCAAACTGTCGCGCGTACCACGACTTCTCCAGTGGCCGCGATGAGAGTGATGATATGAATGAGCTCAGGCATGTAAAATTGTGCGACATTAGGTTGCTTTGATTGTTGGGACGCGACCAGGGCTAGGCGTGACAAAGACGCGATCTCATTCCAGTGGGGGTTTTCCGCGAGTGTGCCCGTGGGCTTCACAGATGCTTTGCCAATTGCCTGCATATCGCCGTCAGGCAATGCCAATATTTGAATAAACCCTGACTTGCCTTGCGCATTTTCGATAATATCTGACCACGAACGTTGATGGACGAAAGGGGCGTCATGACTAGAGCGATGACTTCACAAGCGTGAGAGCTAGCCCCGCCGTCAATAGCGGCACGCATGAGCTCATCGAGAGCGATGTTCACGACGGCACTGTCAAGCCTCGAAATCTCCGTCCAGATGGCTTTCTGCGACGTCATAAGCAGCTACAAGAAAGTACGTCAGAAGAGACTTGCGCTCTACAATCTGGAAACAGCACCTGTGGATCCGCGATAGTGAGCTCAATAAGAAGACGTATGCAGTCACGAAGTTTAGCTCCCGAGTGATCAAAGCTCGCATTTGTCGGCTCCGCGAAGAACGAGAGATTTTTAAGCCATGGATTCATGTACGATAAGCAGTGCAGCTTCAGAGTTGGATCCGACTTGGACAGCGTGCTGCATACTTCTGACACGAAGTCAAGAGTAAGGTGAGGGACGAGGCTCGCAATTCGTTCGCTTAGTGAAACGAGGGATGGTGAAGATGGGCCACCAATCCATAGACCTGCGCTGCGTTAGTAGTGTACACCAACACGGACGGAATCTCGAACTCACCTTTGGTTGTCATAATTGGACTGGCATCCAAGTCGAACGAGCCCACGACGGCAGCCAAGAGTTCGTACGATGCCCCGCTCAGCTCCGGGTTCTCCGTGCCCATGTTGCGCATGGCGACGTGAAGCAGAGCAGCGCTGACGTTAGAAAGCCTCGAGAATCGCTCCATGCCTGGCAGGTGGGTTGCCCTTAACCGGCCCTTGGCCGCCCGTATAGCCTAAAAAGGAGTGTCAGAGATAGGCATAAATTACCCTCAGAAGAGCACTACTCACCTTGACAATCTGGTCACGCGCCGAGGACGAGAAGTACAGGGTGTTTGATTGTCGCGATTTTCTGACAATAAACTCTGAAGGATCGTGTCCTGTCGAAACATTGTAGACATCGCTGATTTCGGAAAAGGGAATGATCTCGACGGATTTACACCCCAGCAATGGAGATATTTGCTGTGCTTTGTCCTAACATCGTTTATTAACACGCAACTTGGGGATGACTAAACGGAGCATACGGAGATGATACGAAGATGACTCAATCCAACTTGAAGGCCGATTGGTATCCGGACGTGAGGCGAGTGACGCATCGTTACTTTCTCGAACACTTCGCATTGTTCGCCTTCGAGGCTTGCTAATTCGGATATAAATCAGGAAAGATAGTATCACAAGCCAGCAGATCTCCTTACTTGCGTAAACCAGGGGCGCGATAGCACTGGCAGGTACAAAAGTTCGGAGCTCCTGGACCGAGCAGCATGCCTTGACCTGATTCGACAGGTGCGTACCTGGCATTCTCATCAAGACAAAGCTAGGACCATGAACTCATTACGCACCCGCCGTGATGTTCCACAGCCTGCGAAGATATTTGACAGCGGCTGAATTGGGATTGAGGATATAAGCCGTCTCGAACTTTGCCCTGAAATCGTGGGGAATGATTTCGATGCAGTATTTCAGCCACTGTATGGGAACTTGTGACGAGGAAGAAAACGATGTCCAGTCAAAGATGATCTCAAATGATCGCCCATCGGCAACGGAAGATAAAGTCAAGGTCTGGGTATGAACAACAGTTTTCAAGCAGCGCCAGCCGGAAAAGCTAACTTATAACCGACCTTGAAGATGTGGTGCAACAACAGCTCAATGTCAAGCGTCTCCACGTCGAGCTTTGAGACAAAGAAAACGAATCTCGCCGGTTCATCCTGGAGGATAAATTGAGGGAGGGGAACTGACAATGCCACCAAAAAAGAAAATACCTTTCCTGCACCAGCCTCCAAAAAGATGTCTCGGACCGCAGCAAGATCAGCACGGTCATACCTAGCCATGAGGTCCAGATATTCCCGGTGTTCCAAGCTCGACATCGCTGACAATCGAGGAACCTCGATTGGCTGGCCAAGATCTACCAACGCGCTGCAAAGGGCATCCCATGCGCGTTTGCCATTGATCGCGGAGGAGTCCCCTTCTGCTGACGGTTTCATAATGCTCAGGAGTTCCTTGCCAACTTTGTCCGCATGTTTGGAAAAGAAACGGTGCAAAACAATGGTGTCTGTGTCATCATAAGTGACGCCTTTCCATTCGTGTGAGTCCTTCTCCTCGTCATGTAGCGAGGGGTTGTATCTCTGGACGGCGCTATCAGCAGGTCGTAAAAGTGACGAGCAGAGCTCTACACGCACGCTCAGGTCGCTCAAGAACGTGAAGACCTCCATGATCTTCTTTTCGAGGAACGGATTGAGAATTGACATGTGCGCCTCTCTACCAAACAAGATATTGTTGGCGAGCGTTTGGATGATCTTTGCAATGGTCTTCAACCCCTGTCGGAGTACAACGGGATTGGTTTGTGGAATTTCGATGTCGATCTCAGAGGGAGAAACCACCACAGGAGAGATGAACCTTTGATACGCTCATCAGAAACGTCCGTAGGAATTCGATATGCCCTTACCGAAGGAACACAAATGCACCAAGGGCAGCGAATCGCGCGTCGGGCCAGATCTTTTGTCTGGATATAAAGAACATGAGAAAGGTCCGTCTAAGAAGTGGGACTCACGTACACGGCTTTGTAGATGTGGGTACAGAGCTCGTGGAACATTCTTGCACCCTCATCAGTCATCACAAATTAAGCTAAAGAAATCGCAAGCCTGACTCACGAAGGAAGACCTGGTAATGACGAAGAAACGATTTCTAGGAATCTTGCCGTTACAGTCTTTACATTCTCTAAATTTTGTCGAAGCTCTTCCTCATTCACAACGGTCGGGTCTAAGGTGTATCCATATCCTGGTGGAAGAGAACCCATTATTTTAATAAGCGGATCGATGAGGTCCCGGAGGTAGTTGTAGCCATGAATCCTCGCGAAGTGTGATAATAACCGCGTGCATGTCGAGTTGCCCCTAAACAATTGCGCCTCGTTCTCTGTCAACTGATGAGCGCCGCCCCAGAGAGCTCAATAGTAGTGCAGCATCTCGCTCACCCGTTCGAGCCACTTCGCGGTCGACAAGGGTCTTCATCAAGTTCATTAGCGCCTCTCGAGTGTCGAAGATGTTGAGCAATACGGGAATGATGACGTCTACTTCTGGTGGAGGACAAACTTCACAAATGGCCAAAGCAAGAGTGATCTAAGTCAATCAAATCAGGACGAGACAAACACTGTCCAAGATAAGATTGGAGCATACATCCGGTCCCTTGACCAACTGTCCACAAAATCTTAAGAACGGACTTCAGGTTATCTCGAGACACATACCTCACACAACCGACTACGCCCCGAGAAGTTAACAGGAGTCTCCTGAGCCTCGAATTTGGCACCTTGGCCCATAACCCTGGCAAAAACGTATGAAAAGATGAGTCTCTGCCGTGGATCAGGGTCGTATGCCATGGAAAGGCTGTGTTTGACGCCACTCTCCGGGTTTGCACTAATTAAACGGGAGAGTGCTTCCACGACAAGCTCGCGAATTTCCGCTGTACGTTGTGATAGTGGGCGCTAGGAAAACACACAAGTGTCAGGCATGCAAACGGACCAAAGGAAAATGTTTACATACTGGCGAAGCCGCAGACGCTTCACCAAGCCCCTCATCCGATAACTGTGGTGGCGTCGCGTCAGCTTTACGAGTAGGAGAAAAAAGAGCAAAAATGCAACTCACAGCTCGGCCGAAAGACAGCGTCCGAGTAATGAGATTGCTGTAGCGGATGAACACACGGTTCACAACATGACTTGCTTCGTCACCAGCAGGATTATCGAGCGACTTGAGCTCTAGCTTTTCCAAAAAGTGTCCTGCAGCTCGTAAGCTCGCCATGTTCAGATCGAGCAGAAGGCGGGAAGTGTCTGCGTCATCGGTCTAAAGGTAAAATCAATATGACTGTACCCTATACAACTTGATGCCCACTCATGCGCACCAGGGTAGGGTCCTGGATCCATCCAAGTAATATGTCCAAAATCTTCTGGCGATGCGAGCTCGTACTGTCCTTACGCAACATATCCGGCCGGGAGAATACACTGTCACATAACGCGCAGAACTTGAGGCGGATGCGGTACACAGGGATGTTCTCAAAGCTGTTCATGAATGTGGCAAGCGAGTACAGCGTCGGGGTCATATCCACCGTCATGACCTCATCCTGCGCTTGCGCGTTTTCTACCATGAGCTTCAAGACACCGACACACTGCAGAGAAACATTATTAGTGGCAGTGACGAAGAAGGGGATGGAAATACGCTACCTGATCAAGGAAGCGAGGAAGGTCATCCGTCCACTGAAGCTCGCCCTTGCTGTGAATGTCATCGATGATGCTGGTCGGGACAATAAGTAAATAAATGCTTGACATGCCACTAATTAGTGCTTACTCCTCGAAGTGCTTCATGAGCTTTGGGTACAACCGGATGCTGAGCTCACTCCCGAGCGCCTCCTTGGCTGTCTCACGCGCCATGACCGAATCCGACAATAGCCTCTCCATCAGGAAAGTAATGAAATTATTTATTAATGCCCTCGGGTCCTTGAGAACGCGCATCGAATCTGGTAGCAGCTCTGCAGGTATGACCGAGTGTAGAGCAGCAGGATCATGGTGGTCTATGAGGCAAGCCGAGCCACACGCTGCAAGGAACAAGGTAAGGTTATGCCATTGATGTTGTTGCTCCTGATAGGTAGGTGTCAGTAGATGTAAAAGGAAGGATGGACAAAATCAGACGAACCTCGAATGTCATGGATTTGTCACCGACAGGTACAGTTGAATCCTGCATACTCTCCGCAGTTATCGGATTTGACGGCGCGTTGATGACTAGCTCTGTTAGAGCGCACCACCGGAAGTAACACTCCTCCCAGATGGCAACATAGGTAGCATGCGGGATTGCCAAGGACCGGAACAAGCGTCGGACTCGCCTCTGCCACGCTACTCGGCCTGTGTCCAAGCGGTTGGTGACCCTAACATCTGAAGGAGTAAAGACAAACACTGACCAGTGATGACGGTTCTCGGAGCCCCAATCTTCTCATACACAGCGTGGCGGCTCACACGTTCTTCTTCACTTAATGCCGGATTAATGGGAACATCAGGCTGGCGCTCGGCAATGGCAATGAGCCTCAGGGTCTGTGCTGCAAGGTTCGAGACACCGATATCGGCAGATGTCAGAGAAACCGCGCTGGCAAGCTCCAGCAGGGCAAATGCGGGAACACGGTGCTCTGAAAGTTGCATTAGGCGTGCGACGCTGTCAGGCTAACGAATATTATCAACGTTCGAGATCACTCTTGACAAAATGACGTTTGCTGGCACGTACAGGACCATCTCGTACATAGGTGTCCGCAAACTGGCGACCGATCTCAGCCCACATACGCTGACGTTCGAGCTCAAGGCGGGCATTGAGTAGCGCATTAGCCACCGTGCGCATCGCTGCTGGCGTAACGGTAAGTTTCCATGGACGAGCCGTCGCATATAGCGGGTCGTTTGGCCGAAGTTGGTCGAGCTGGGAACCGACCTGGCCAAGTGCGACCGCGATGGAGTACTGCACGCTCGTGTCTGCTTGTTGCTCCCACACGGCGAGAGCCATTGGCATCCATGAATCCATCTCGGCCTGGGTTAGTCCTGTAAAGCTCCAACCGAGATTTGAGCGCCAAAGCCCGAGGATCGCAATGAGTACCAATTCGCGATCGGAAACGGTCTCAGCAATATAGCGTTTAGCCTTGGGACGCAGCGCTGCTCGCCTGAGCTTGCCGTTCTCGTCGACTTCATTACGTCGGACACCACCATACTGGACGCGTGTGTTGATACTTAGGCGAGAACACATGAAGGTGGACTCACCTTGAAGATGGTGCGGAATCTCCCTGCCAGATGCTCAAACAGCGGCACTATTGTAGGTTGCCATGATATCACACGCGCCTAATAGCTCATTAGTGGGCCTCATCCTGCACGTAGCCAAAGATCACGGACTTCGACGCTCAAAGTGACCGAAGCCTTGATCGCAACCAGCTTCACCGCGTCCGAACGCTCAGCCTCCAAGCACGTCTTGAATAGGGGTAACACATCATCCAAAGGCGAAAACCGGTATAGCGCGACAAGCGCATCAGCAAAAATTGTCACATCTATCTCATCGGGTGACTCCCAGAACGGCCGTTGATTGTCCCAATGAGTGAGGATGCTCTGCAGGCCAATTGGTCAGGACTTAAGAGGAGAACAGATTTGAAAGCTCACAAAGACTTCATGAATATAATCAGATACGTTTGCGTGAATCGGCAAGTCCTTCCCCGGGTCTGGGCGCGCGCGGGCAGCGCCTCTGCACAGGTCAAGAATACAGACCACAGACACATCCCTTAGTTTATTGGGTGTTTGGGCGACTTTGCCGAGTTGGTCAGTAAACTACAAATGGAGGTTAGAAGGTCGGCGCTGATTAGCCAATGCCATGATCGTACCTTCTTAAGACTGCTCTTGCTTGCGCCTTTCAAGTCCGTGCGCATTCGTTCCGATGAGATGACTGCAAGCGCAGCAAGGGTGGGCCAAAGAGCACGGGCACTTGCGACCTCTGACGGGTCCCATAGTAGATCGAACACACGCTCGGGCGTGCCTTCTAGGCGACGATGCGTGCGAATGGCATCATTATACTCGTCTGGGAACATGCTGACCCAATTCCAAATGGCGGTCCGCAGAGGTACAGCAACGGCAACCTTGATCTCTGGCTTCATGCTAACAAGTAACGAAGATAGTTCTGACAAGGCCAAAAAGTAAGTATACATCACATCGATTGATGTGAAACATACCCTGCAGGATCTGAACAAGACGAGTGCGGTCCAGCGAGCTGTGCTTCATCAGATTAAGGTCAACAACATCAGGGTTATCGTCGGCGGCATTGGCGAGGAAGCGAATCTTCTGGCGGATGCGCTGCAAGACAACAGTCCAATTTGACGCGGAAAGGTGGTATACAATACGGCCAGCGAACTTGAGGATCAGCGCATTCAAGGAGAAGTGAGACCTTGCAAGGACTTTAGGCGTCATTTCGAGCCTCGTATTGTGTTGTGCCAAGGGTACAACTGTCACTTGCGTCATTTGAGAACCGTTCACAGAAGGCGAAGAAGTATTCAATGGCCGCGACGACGGGCCCAGGGATCGTCCTTCACCCTCAAGGCCGATGTCCTCTGAGATGTATTGCGAGTTTAATGGCGCATCCACGTTATCGATGGTCTCGAAATCGTGGAAAGTAGCTTCGAAGGATAAATTTGCTGAGGACATCAACCGCCCTTCTGGAGGTGCAGTCTGCCTGAGGAAGACAACCATCAGACTAAGAATATATTTGGCACAGGCCTCATCCAATGGGGGCGGTTCTGTCAAGAGGACAGAGGGACTGTAGAGGGGCTCTGAGGAAGGTTGTCGGCTTTTCCTGCTACTGCGGCTGGTGGAAACAGGCGAGGTAGGGAGGGTCGGATTAGACGAGTTTGCCTGTGAAGCAGTGCGTGAATCGTCTGGGTATCGATTCCAACGAGAAGCCATCGCGACAGAGAGAACCTTGAGAACGAATAGTTGGGACTGAAGGACATCGATCGTCCGAATGTTATGAGCATCTGTTTGCTATAGGAGAATGAATCGAATGAAAGACGGAAAAGATAAAGAACGAACTTTAGCGAGCTTATCCAATACCTCAGTCAAAGCTAGACCAATGATATCAAGTGAGTCCTTAGACAGCTCGACGAGACACCGGACAGTCTCATCGACTGCGGGGTCTGTTTCCACTTGAGTTAAATCCACGCCTGAATTAGAGGGTAGCTGCAAGGCATGAGCAAGGGAAGGGAAGAGGGGATGTGGGTAAGAGAACCTTGTTCCTTAGACGATTGACTAGAATATGGATGATATTTTGTTGGTGAGCAGCGGCCGAGGAAGGGTTTGTGGAATAAAATGAGGGGTGTTGGCTTGACATTGTTGTAAGGGCATGATGGGATTCGGCGCTGCGATGTTGCTTGACTGAACTTGACGGAGTGGAGGAAGAATTGTTTAGAGAGGCGGACGGACGGCGAGCAGGCGCTGGGGGCATCGTAAATGAGGAACTGTGAGAGGTAAAAGACGAAAAAAAAAGAAGTAAACAGAGGAGAACCCAAAGTGAGGGATGCCACGGCGAGAGCGACTGGGAGTGAGCGAGTGTGCGTGCGTGCGACGGCGACAATGCCGACGACGGAGCGCTTCGATACACCGCGTCAGTAAACGGGTTACGGCAGCGCGATGGCCTCGACCGGAATTTCTGCCATCTACGGTAATATCACCGCCGTTCAGCCGGCGGGATCTATAAGGACCCACAACTCCTCAATTCAACCTCTTTGACGGGTACTGTACCGCCGTACCTGGTTTCGCAAATCGACGACATTTCCAAGGCCCGGTAAACGTACTGTGGTGTTCTTCTCGGTTACAAGTGGCGCGCTGCTCCCATCACCTCGGAGAGAATCATTACCCATCATCGGGGGTAATGAGTGATGCTCATTCAAGACCACAGATCGACTCGGTTCCCTCCAGTCTCAGTCACACTCACAACGGCTACTTCATTTTTATTTTTATTTGAGACCCTCGTGGATCGGTCAGATTGATTTGGTCGTTTCCGCTGAGAACCCAAGTTGGAGTATGATTCGAGACATACGCACACGCCAACTCCGCCGCTTCCGGACTCCGCAAATGGGGCTGATCGAGTCCACGGCCGGTTTTCTTTAGCTCGGGCTGTCCCCCCCCTCTCGTTTTGCTTTGTCGACTTTCACAGCCCCTTCTCGAGAGACGTCTTCCAAGTAGTTCGCTGAATATCTCTTCAACTATCTATAAGACAACTTTTTTCTTTTCATCTTGCTATCGAAACGCATCACTGTTCGATCTGCTTTGTCGACTTTTCCATTGTTTTCTCGTTTTCCAGTCCCCCCCCTCTCCTCACATTCCCCGTCTATCTCTCTCACCGTCCTCCCTGCCTGCCAAATCTGCCTGCCCTTCATCAAATATCACTAAATCTCGTTCTAATCCTCCAGCCTTTACTAGCTTCACGGGCCGGTGCCGTTAATAATAGCTTGGATTGACTACCAATGTCATATCGCGACGTTTCTGATCCAGAATTCTCCTCTTGTTTGGCGGCACGGTCAAACCCCAACGCAGAACAGGAGCAGACAGAGCAGACAAGAACTTACAACCGACTTTCTCTCACTCCAGGCAATGAATTTGCTGCTCACCCTCGTCATAGTACTGCATCAACGTATGGTCCTCAAAGAACATTGACGCTTTCGCCCACGCAGCCGCAACCGGCAATTCCCCGATCTTTTGGAATGCAAGACAAAGAGTATGGCATCACGCATGTCGATCCCAATGCATGGCCATCCCCACTCGGTACAAATAGCCGCATACCCAATCTGCCACTCCAACTTCACCAACCCAACCTTCTTCCTTCATCTCACTTCTCTCCCTTACCCGCCAACAGCGGACCCGCCGTCTTTCAAAACCTCGACAACGCCCGTAGTGGCCTCTATCCGCAGTCCACTTATAAAGATCGAGACTCGCACACTCCACGAGCGTCACAGGCGACCCCCAACCCCTCATCGCAGTCGCAATTTGTCTATACATCATCCGCCACATCCGCTGTTACCCCGCCCCCTTCCACATCCCCTCTTACACGCTCAACGCTCTGGTGGGGCGAGCTTGAACCCTGGATGGACGAAGAATACGCAAAGCAAGTCTGTAACCTTATGGGTTGGGATCCGCTCAACATCAAGGTCCCGCATCCGCCTCCCGATTCCCTCACAGGCCAACAGGCCAACAACCCGGGTTATTGCTTTCTCACCTTCCCCACTCCCGCTCACGCCGCTTCCGTACTGGCTCAGATCAACAACGGGAGCGGGACTCCCCTTACTATGCCAAACTCGAACAAACCATTCCTTCTCAATTGGGCGTCCTCCACTCCCATCCCATCGTCACTCTCACCCCCTGGCTTTGCAACCCAGTCACAACAACATGCGAAGGAGTACAGCATTTTCGTTGGCGATCTCGCTCCAGAGGCTTCCAATTCCGATCTTGTTTCAGTTTTCCGTAACCCCGTGCTCGGCTTGCGCAACGACCGTGAACCTAAGTTCATCCGCCCATTCTTGAGCTGCAAGAGCGCAAAGATCATGCTAGATCCTGTCACTGGCGTTTCAAGGGGTTATGGGTTTGTCCGGTATGTCCCACCCCCTGTAATAGTGTCATGTTTCGCTTCACAGAACCCTCACAGATTCACGGATGAGGCTGACCAGCAACGTGCCTTGATCGAGATGCATGGCCTCTACTGCCTTTCACGCCCAAGTGAGTTTAAGTGCCCCTTTGTTCGCCTGATTAAGTCACCTTATTGTTCGCCCAAATAGTGCGCATATCTCCCGCCACTGCTAAGTACAAGGCTCCACCTGCCGAAGATCTCCCGCAGGTTCAGATCCCGCCTCCTCATGCAGCGGCTACCATTGCCCTTCCGCTTCCACCGCCAGGGCCTCTTAAGAGTGTCTCGTCTCCGATTGCAGGCTCCAGCACCGGGGCTACGAGCTCTACAAATTCTCTTAGCAGCTCTGGCGTGTCCTCGTCTAGCTCCTCCTCTTCAGTCTCCGCTCCGTCGCTAAGCTCCGGCTCGAGCACGAGTGGTTCCACTTCGACGCTAGCGAGCGCAGACTCTACTGAGCGCCAACAGAATATCCACAGTCAGCTTGCTCAATTCACCCACCCGTCCTCGGCATCAAAACCAGTTTCGGATGCACAATCGTCGATCACCGCACCCTTTGCTAGACAGGACGCGGGCGCGGAGCAGGCACGCTATTCACTTGTGGAAGAATCTTGGAAGCACCAGGCGCAGGCCCGCGCGATTCTGAGCAATCTTATTGGACCAAACGGCGAGCAGCTCACATCCACAGACCCGTACAATACGACGGTCTTTGTAGGTGGACTATCGCCTCTGATCTCCGAGGATACTTTGAGGACGTTCTTTTCCCCCTTCGGTGACATTCACTACGTAAGTTGGCTCCCACTCTGCTTCCCATCTCTTCGCTGATGTTCCGCTTTCGCATAGGTGAAAGTGCCCGTTGGAAAGCATTGCGGGTTTGTACAGTTTGTGCGCAAAGCCGATGCCGAACATGCCATAGAAAGGATGCAAGGGTTTTCAATTGGAGGTAGCCGAATTCGTCTTAGTTGGGGCCGCAGCCAATGTAGGTCGATCTATTTTTTATTTCTCTGCTAACACCCGGCCTAACGATCCAAACTTAGATAAAGCCGCCCAAGCCGCTGCTCAGGCGGCTCAAGCAGCCGCGCTCCAGGCACACTTACAAAGTCAGATGATCTCTCCGCGCGGGACGCCAATCACTATGGAACAAACTGTTCAGCTTCTACAGCAAATGCAACTTGCAGGTTTCTTCACACCTACGACCAGCGGTGACGTACAATTCCAACAGCACCAAACCTTCCCTCAATCAACAGCGCCGCCGACCAACGACCATCTACGGAACCTAGTTTTCTCGACACGCGACACCAACGGCGCGTCGCCGTTCGTACACTCATCCGGGGGATTTGGTAGTGACATACGTACACCCCGCGCTGGCATCTCCACGTCCTTCTCCCCTTTCTCACCTGATCCCAACCAGTTTCATGGAGACGACCTCCCATCTGGACCTCCACGTAAAAAGGCTGAGACACTCCTGCATCACCCAACCTCTTCCATCGGTTTTGCGGAGGGCTTTGCAGAGGCCTTCCCGGATGGACCTGTGTTACCCCATGGTACTCATGGCACAAACCGCACCATGGGAATGGATGGAAAGGTGACGACGCATTACGTTCCGTATCACGATATGCCCGTCGCGGCGACGATTTCACGGCCCCCTTCTGGTTCACTCAACACGTCACAGCCCGAGCGGCAGGGATATCTGATGCCAGAGCATGAACACGATATGATTACGGATCTCAATGGTACGCTGGCGAGCCTTGACCTCGACAGCGTCAACCACCATCAATCTCCCTCGTCTACGGCTGCATCCGCACCCACACCGGCGGCAGCGTGGAAGACGCCTGGCAGCAACAGCCCAACGCTGGCGTAAAGTATGCCCGAGCTCTCATGTTTACCTGTTACCCGCCTTAGTCTCTCGATTTGTTTCGTCTCGCAGTGAAATTCGCCTTGCTTTGGAATGAACATATAATACCGCACAGCTCTTCGATCACTTCCCCCCTTTTCTCTTTTTTCCTTTCCTCGATCCGTCTTGGCATCTCTTGGATTTGTCCCCTTTCGCAAACTACCCCTTTTACTTACTCTCGGTCACGTCTCGGCCTAGCCATCCACTTATTCAGTGTCATGATTCTGCTATCTCACTCTAACTATCTTCGCTTCCAATGTCGTCAATGTCATCCAGCTCCGCTTGGTTCATATTATTGTTGTTACAATTTCCTAGTTCAGTTCATCCGCATAACTTTTCACCCTCGCGTGCTATCTTCTTCATAAAATTAGTATTGAAACACGATAATTACATGAGAATGTGGAAAGTGTTTGGGATCTTTATCTTGGCCGTTCCGGTAATTCCGGGTCAATGAGATTTAATCAAGATTGATTGTTCCCCATTTTGAGACATCAGCGCATCAGCGTAGAAACCTGTTTCCAGATCCAAATTGCGATTCAAGTTGCATTATCGCCCGCAGTCGAGACGGTACCCGGCGGCCTGCCCATAGAGAATAAGTCATCTGTATCCCGGTCGGTCTCACCGCACAGTAGCTGACTAGCACTGTAGTGAAGTGACAGACAAAATAAAAATAAATAATAACCTTGTCCACAGTGAGTGATCGATATCGAACGAGTCATCCTAAATCTTAAATTTTCGTTCGCGCGTTCGACACAGCCCTTTGGCTCGGTGCTGCGGCTCATAACGTACCTTTTCCTTCCTATTTGGGAGAAATTGCAAAATAAAAATGAAAATCATGGTATCGTATTGCAAAGTTTGGTGCGCCCAGTGCCACGCTGTAGCTGTAAGGAAAGCATGAATACGAATAGGTTGCTATCTAAGTTTACAGAATACAAGAAAGGCGCGAAGAACTAGTCGCTGTGGACTGAGGCATCGTCCGCAAGGAAAGGCCTGCGAGAGACAGAGCGTCGGTAAGTGCGAGAAAGCAACGATCGAAGCGAGATTGATATACTGACGTATACTCGTACCCACTCCGGATGGCGGTCGACATCCATTCTTCGTCAGCCTCCTGCAATGGGAATCCTGGCCCTCCCGCAAGGCTGAGGATGACCGGTAAAAGGACGAGGCCGTGCAAGGCCCCAAAAATGATGAGGGAGAACCACATCCGGAAGTAATATGTCTGGCCGGCGCGCGGGGTGAGCTCGTGTGACATGTGGTCTTGGGTGTTCACCTCACCTCTAGGAGTTTTGACCGGGTCAGGGCTAACACAGATATCCCGATGAGTTTCGTAAAGGTGATCCCAGAGAGGACCTGATGGAAAGCATGATATCAGTAATGGTGTCATAGGCACAGAATTTAAACGCCGTCAACAGCGTGGCGCACCGATGGTCCGACATCAACCAGGGCCGCAGACAACCTCTCGTCTCGTTCCTGCCACGCGGGGTGCTCCACGGTAAGGCTAGGTCCCGAATTCATAAAGGCACGAGCAACGTGCGCACAGAACTCTACTGCGATACCTAGGGATATGACGAGATTGACAAGGCTGAGAGCGTTCAGACTGACGTCCCACAGGCCCATCACGCCCATGACGTTGACTACCGTAAGCGCCACTACGGCTGTGACGATCAAACCAGTCCGCCAGGAACCAAGAAAGAGCGCGGTCACAACAAGGATAGATGCCAGTCCCAACCCCAAGACTTGCTGAGTGATGGATATGATATGGGCATACTGGTCGAAAAACACGAAGAACATTGAATAAGGGAAAACGGATGCGCCGGTCTTCCTCGATATGTCATCCGCTATCCTGTGGGTGGCATCGAATGCGTTGATGAAGTCGGCCTGAGTCTTCAATGGATCGAGGAAAGTCCGGAAATGGGATGCTACGACATCGTCTTGCGCATCATTGAGTGAAATAGCAGTTCCAAATGACGCCTGACCACCGAGAGGGCAGTCTTCACTGGTAGGTGAAATAAGCCACTGCTGGAGATAGCGAATGAACTCTTCGTCTTCGGGAAACCCCTCCATGGTGATGTTATACGCGGGGTTTTTGCCAGCCCAGCACGGTCGGCAAAGACGCGGACTGTCCCTCGGAGAGCAGAACACGTCTGGGTTCCGTTTTCGAACACGGCAGCAGTCCACATTGGGATTGAGCCATGTTAGGAAATCGTCGATCCAAGAGGCAGTAGGGTCGGAGAAATATGACACCTCTGGGCGTTTACGCTCGGCCTCAAGAATGTTTGCCACAGAGAAATCATGACAGGTCGTGAAGCGGGCACATAATGCTTGCTGTCCCGGGCGATGAGTGACGTCGATGCCATGCGAGACGAAGTAGACGGGAGGCCCAATATTCAGGTAGGCGTCCATATCGTTAAAGTATTGGACAAGGTAGGAGTCTGATGGCAAGGCAAGCCTTTGATCTAGCCCCAATTTAGCCAAATATCGACCTTCAGATAAGTCAAGACCTACCAAGCCCAAGTTCGATGTGCTGTATTGATATTATCGAGGTGACGAAGAATCCACCGAAGATCAATATGATGACACCCTTGATCATAGGTCGAAGGATGAAAGGTGCGTAGTACTTTCGAATGAAGCGAGAAAGGGTCCCATTGGTACTACCATTTTGAGTCGATTCAGGCAACTGGATGCCAGCCGGAACCTGAATGCACGGAAAACAATCCATTCTGCCAGCCTGATATTCAGGTGGGGTCAGGGCGCATCATCGGCCAAGTACGAATCTAGCTTACCTCAAGGCGACGGAGGTCAAGGACCATAGCACTGACGAACACCGTCACTTGCAGCAAGGCGTTCAGCAATACGCTGCCAGCAGCGTAGAGGGCGAAATTTCTCACAGCCGGCATAGGCACAAGCGCACCAAGAGCGAAAGCTACAGTCTCCGTTACAGAACTAAGCATGATGGACGGCCCCATCTTTGCCAAGGTTCGGGCGACGCGCTCCTCCGGCGGCAAGTAAATGGGAAGAGAGGCGGCGTCAATTGACTCTGTATGTGACGAGTCAAACTGGGAACGGCGGGATGTAGGCGATATTGGTGTGGCATAGGGGAAGCCTGGCTCGGACGAGACAGCATTCGGACCATGCTGGAGATTCTGGCGGTCGAGTTCGTGGACAAGGATGTATACGTTGTCAACGCCGACCGCCAATACAAGGAAGGGTATCACTTCTGCGATGATCAAGGTCACCTTCACGCCGAGGGCCGAAAATAACCCCACGGATGACGTGACTGATAGAATAACTAAAGCAATGCCGAACAGTCCCAACGTAAACTTGGAGCCGACGAAAACTTTGCGTGGCAATTGAGGAAATACGTGTGGAACATTGCGAGGGTCGGTAGATAGGAATGACGAAGATGACGAAGAGAAAAGGCGGGGGAAGTTGACTGCCCAACGATAAAGCGACACGAAAACGCCTTCCTCGGCTCTCCCTGAATAGCCACTGCCCAAGGTGAAGGCCACGTAGAGGAACATTGCAAGATACGACAAGACTACGATTTTGATGTCCATATTCGTGCTCTTGTTGATTTCTTCTTCCAAGGAGATCCCAGTTGAATATGAGATTTCCAAACCAGCCTCTGATGGGGATCGTTCCTTGAGTCGAGCCAAATATTCAGCGAGTGCGCCCTCCCACTCCATTGCTCTCTCGCGGACTTCCAGGTCAAGAGAGTCGGACACGACGATATTTATGACTAATGCCTCTGCTTCTAAGAATTTGTTCCCTGGTACACCACCCAGGATGTACTTCGGCAACAGCGGCTGCTGGAAGTCGGGAAGGCAGTCGACAGGGGCATTAGCGCAATACTCGACGCGCTCAGCCCATGAGTCGGGTGAGGTGGTGTCAATGTCGTTGTCAAACCAGCCTGTGACAGATTGAAAAACACATGCGCCAGTGGGACCGGCAGGTCGGAAGCATACATCGGAGAGGCTGTAGGAGTTCGGCAAAGAACGAAGGGTGCGAATATCTGCCTCGACGGAGAACCAGAATTTCAGGTGATCCCACGAAAGTACAGGCTTCTTCGTCTGAGAGAGAGACCCGGATTCTCCGGCTGCAGCTGACGTTACGAAAATTTGTTGTGGTCTGTAGAAAGGACCAAAATTCTGGTCAAAGAAGTCTTTCTGAACCTTGCTCTCCGAATCAGGTGCAACCCATAGCCGGACGGGATCCGTCTCTACGCCGAACCTGCTCCAACCGATATTGAGGAGACCCATGAAAGTAAACATGATAGCGAATGTCGCCCATGGGGATGATGCGGTGAAGAGGCCAAGTTGATAGAACATCCGGCGGAGTTTTACATTTAAACGGTATTGCCGAGGCTGGACACTGTCGAGAGGGTCCAGGAGTGTGACGCCACGGCCAGCATTCCGTAGTCCAGTTATACTAGGCGAAGACTGTTCGCCATCAAGGTATCTAGCCAGGGAAGACGCACCCACTAAGTCACGAGAATGGGACCGTGGGGAAAGCGGGGTATCCGAATTCGTTTCTGGGGCGAGGGCCAAGCGACTATATTTCCTCTCTTGTTTACGGCGGAAGGCAGCCTGCACGCTGAAGCCAGTCAAGAAAACGATGAGGCATAGAGCATATGCTACTATGAGGACAAAGGACAGGCATGAGAGGCCCCCGACATAACATGAGTCGTTAGAAGTGGGAAGGTCGGGAAGGACTGGACAAATTTCTGGGCAGTCGACGCACGCGCACCGGCTAGACAGGTCGCTGTCTGCGCAGTTTCGCGAGGGCTTGTCAAAGGCAACCATACCAGGTGGGACGGATGAGGGGAAGTCGATTTGAAATGGGCTTCCGAGGGGCTTCTCCTGGCCCATCGACTTGAGAAATGCCGAGTAGTTCTTCGCCCCTTCACCAATCAGATCCATGGCATAGCCATTCGTGGCGCCGACCTTGACGTCTTTGCAACTGTCGTATAATCCCTGGCCATGGCGCGCCGAAACGAAGAAATCTAAGGATTTGACAGCCGTTTGGCCAGTGGAAGACGTCTGGGTGGAGGTAATGTTTACGAAGGATGCTTGATCTGGAGAACATGCGAAATTGCAGAACAAAGAGCGAAAGTTGTTGCGGCAGGCGGGGCATGATGTGATTAGAGGCTCGGCATCGTTCAAGTTGTCTCGTAATACTTCTAGTTGATCCAAATTGCAGCAAATGGGACCGCTGGTGAGTTCTTCCCCACATACAGACTCCAATAACGATCTAGTCGCATCGTCTGGCTTAGGGCGTCGTCAGCAACGGGGGTACGGCTTGAGAACGGAAAGGCGTTGTACTTCGTAGGCGGGTCCATCATATGGACATGGTAGAGGCTTCCCAAAGAAACCCTTGGAGCCACACGAACCTCGCATGGCGCATTGACCACTGGCATGGTCAGAACGGTGTCGACGTTTGGAGGTCATTGCGAATGCGGAACGCCTGGCTGGCAGTCACGGTGTACCTAAGCCAAGCTAAGCTAGCCCCGCCGAGGCGCATCAACGATGGAATGTTGTGGCGCAGGCCACGTGATTAAGCCCTGACTTGACCATCACTATGTCATCCACAGCTACTGGAGGTGTTGGCCCTACTCCAAAGAAGAATATAAAGAAGCGGTTTGTCGGTATCAAAAGTGCGCGGCCGTCTAAACCAGGTCAACCCATCGCTGTCATCAACCAGATCCCGCAAGATATTCTTTCGGACGTGCAACTCAATAATGCCATCAAGCAGTTGCCCTCGAATTATTCATTCGAGATACACAAAACCATTCACCATATCAGGAAGAATAACTCAAAGATGGTCGCATTGCAGATGCCCGAAGGCCTTCAGATGTTTGCTTGTACTATAGCGGATATCATCGAACGGTGAGCCAGGTGTTGTCGACCGCTCCAAGTCAATGGCTTAAGTCTCCCCAGATTCACCGAGGCTCTTACAGTAATCATGGGAGACGTCACATATGGCGCATGTTGCGTCGATGACTACACTGCATTGGCGTTAGGGTGCGACATGCTAGTGCACTATGGACACAGTTGCCTTGGTCCGCCGGCTTCTCCTCCCCAATGACCCAGTTGCCAACGCATCGTTGACTCTCCCCCAGTTCCCATGGACCAGACGAACATCAAAACTCTATATGTTTTTGTAGAAATCGCCATCGACGCCATCCATCTCGCGCAGACCGTGAGACTGAATTTCCCCAACGACCGACGCACTTTGCATGAAATGCTGTTGGACTCTGAAGAGACGGATCGGGATGTCCCCGCCGGTGCGAGCATAGGTCGTCCGCGACACCTGCGGATCGAAGGGCCACCTGCCCCATCTGTTGCGGAGACGCAAGGTGAATCATACGGCAGACCCCCACACGAACAACAGCCAACCGAACCAACGCGCCTTGCTCTCGTCTCCACCATCCAATTCGTTGCCGCGCTTCAGCAGCTCAAGGACGAATTGAATGCAGAGTACTCCGGTGCACCGCCCCTAGTAGGTCTCCTCGAATGTGGTGAGGCGACGCAGGAAGACGGATCAGGATCAGAGAAACCAGCTACCAATGCCAATGGCCAGCTGCCGCCCAAGCTTTGGACCGGACGATACGAAGCCACGATTCCCCGGTCAAAACCCCTGTCTCCCGGGGAGATTTTGGGTTGCACTGCACCCCCTCTCGGCGATGTCGATGCGCTCATGTGAGACATCTCCCGCAGCCGTTGTCGATCTCGCCGCCCGCTGATCCGAGTGTTACGTCTTCCTAAAAATAGATATCTTGGTGACGGTCGCTTCCACTTGGAAGCCATCATGATTGCCAATCCATCAGTGCCAGCGTTCCGATACGATCCGTACTCCAAGAAATTAACTCGGGAAAGATACAACCACCAGGAGATGCGAACAGCGCGGAGCGATGCCGTAATAGCAGCCCGCAAGAGTATCGATGACATCGCTCAGAGGGCTTCGGCTGTGGACTCCTCGGCTGGTGAAGGCCCCGCCTGGGGAGTTGTACTCGGCACTCTCGGTCGGCAGGGTAACTTCAAACAACTACAGGTGTGTGCTTTTACCTTTATCTTCGTGGCCCTGAATTACAGCTCTTACCCCCTTATCCCATGACAGGCTATCACGAGACAAATGACACATTCTCGCACACCCATACCTTATGTTCCTATCCTCCTCTCCGAGCTATCACCAGCCAAGTTGTCCCTCTTCAACCCGCACATCTCAACATTTGTGCAGACCTCTTGCCCTCGTCTCTCCATAGATTGGGGCTACGCATTCGATCGACCGCTTCTGAGCCCCTACGAGACGGCCGTGGCGACGGGGAAAACAAAAGGGTGGAACGATCGAGAAGACGATGTTTATCCCATGGATTTCTACGCCGCTGGGACACCCTGGGCCGTGTCCAGGACAACAGGATCCTTCGAATTGTAACGATACATACACAAGTACCGTACGAATACATGTTAGCATGCTAAGCAGATGTAATAATACAAATCAATCCATAAAGGACAACACCGCTCAGAACGTGAATGTGTGAGGCAAGCGCGAGTGCATGGACTGGCAGCCATCCAAAAACTGCTCCAGGGTCTCTGGACTCACAGGGCCGAGGAGAGACTCGATGCCCGGGAAGTGTCCAGAGAAAACACGCGGGTGCCGGGTGGACCAAAACGGATCTGAGGCTTCCTCGCGGCCAAGGAGATCGGTCAAGCACGGCTGCGGCTGGGACAATGTCCGAGTCGTCCGATCCATACGCTGCGGGAGGCTCATCGCAGTAGCCAGACCCGTCGTTGAGTGTATGACCGGGTCGCCCGCGGGACACCGCCCGATGATGAGGCTCACTATGAACAACGTTCGCTTCCGGATCACGTGGAGGTGGTGCAAGGCTTTCTGCACGAGCGCGTTGCGGGGGTTGAGCGCCATGAGGATGCCCTGCGCCATCGCTATCCATTCCTCGAGCTCCTCGTTCTGGAGATTCTCGGCGTCCATGATGATGGCAATCGCGATGGTCACTGAGCTCCCGTCAGCGTTGAAGAAAGTAATGTATCTACCGACTTACGGGCTGCCTTAAAAGCCAACAAGGTAAACCCCGACCACGTCAGGTGTCCGGACTTGGACGAGCTTTGTAGCAGTTGCAGAAACGCTAACTGCCGT